>JAEIGA010009488.1_pt1 | contig 14731 bp, 7 predicted proteins | sample 9270691 | NCBI WGS metagenome assembly JAEIGA01 (sample SAMN17057246, study PRJNA624740) | gut metagenome | biome: biome; isolation source: fecal sample | host: Bos grunniens | place: China: Xizang | collected 2019
AATAGAAACGATAGCCCATTTTATTGCTGCTCAAACGTTAGATCCTAATGTTTCGTTTATTCTTGATATTGGAGGTCAGGATATGAAGGCGATATTTGTTCATGAGGGTGTTATTGATAGAATTGAGATAAACGAGGCATGTTCGTCGGGATGTGGCTCATTTCTTGAAACATTTGCTCGCTCAACAGGTAATGATGTGGAGGATTTTGCACGACGGGCATGTAGAGCAAAAACTCCCTGCGACCTCGGTACAAGATGTACTGTGTTTATGAACTCTAAAGTAAAACAAGTGCTACGCGAGGGGCATACTATTGAAGATATATCTGCAGGACTTGCTTATTCGGTTGTACGCAATTGCTTGTATAAGGTGTTGAAAGTTACCAATATTGATTCGCTCGGGCAGAATATTGTTGTTCAAGGAGGGACAATGAAAAATGATGCTGTGGTCAAAGCATTGGAAAATTTGACTGGAGCATGCGTAAGTCGTAGTGATTTTCCAGAACTCATGGGAGCTTACGGTTGTGCTATCTATGCTAGGAATCATACCTCTGCATCTAGCAATTTGAGGTTGCCGTCTATGCTTGTTGAGTCAGCTGATTTTACGACAAAAACTCTTCGTTGTCGTGGATGTGAAAATACTTGTGCAGTTTTGTCGTATCGCTTCGGTGGAGATCGGGTGTATTATAGTGGAAATCGTTGTGAAAAGTTTTTTAACAATTCAGGCGAAAAATCTGTTGTGGGTGATTCTATTTATGCCTATAAACAAAAGCAGTTATTCAAGCAAAGCAAAACAGAAACGATACATAATGCGTTACGAATAGGAATTCCTCGTTCTCTAAACATTTGGGAAGATTTTCCTTTTTGGAATACTTTGTTTGAGCAATGTGGATTTTCCGTAGTGCTTTCTGACGCAACCGAATTTGCGAAATATGAAAAATGTGCAGGTATGGTAATGTCCGATAATATATGTTTCCCTGCTAAAGTTGTTCATAGTCATATCGTTAATCTTGAGCAAAAAGGTGTGGATAGAATATTTCTCCCTTTTGTTGTACATAGTAGAATGAATAATGGAGAAAATAGCTACAACTGTCCTATTGTAACGGGATATTCGGAGGTGGTGAAAAATGTACAGAGTATAAACGTGCCGCTCGATACTCCTACATTTTCTATGAAAGAAAAAAAACTTTTTCGTAAGCAGTGTATTGCTTATCTAGCTTTGTTGGGAGTTGCTTGTAATAAAGCAGTTAAGGCATTTAATATTGCTGATAAATTTTACAATGATTATTCGGCAGATATAGCTGAACATTGTAAGCAGATACTTCACAAATCTCAATCAAATAACGAAATAACAATTTTGCTTGCAGGTCGTCCGTACCATAGCGATCCTCTTATTCAACACGACGTGGCAACTATGATTGCTAATTTGGGGGTAAATGTTATTTCCGATGATATAGTTCGGTGTGAAATGGAAGGAGATGTTTTAGACGAAAATTTTGTTTCTCAATGGACTTATACAAATCGCATACTTCAAGCAGCTAGGTGGTGTGCATCGCAAGGGGTTGATGTTCAGTTTGTAGAAATGACGTCGTTTGGGTGTGGTCCTGATGCTTTTCTTACAGATGCCGTGCGTGATATTCTAAAAGAGGGAGGTAAGGCTTTGACACTAGTGAAACTTGATGATATAAATAATATCGGTTCGATGAAACTGCGTGTGAGGTCGCTTGTAGAGAGTATAAAAATTTCATCAAAAAAAACACTTGCAGAACATCACCAGTCAAGACCTCCGTATTACGAAGAAAAAGATAGAGGGAAAAAGATTCTTATCCCATTTTTTACGCCATTTATATCGCCATTAATTCCTCCGCTTATGGCGAACTTTGGGTATGATGTGGAGTGTTTGCCTATCAGTGATGAGAGTTCGGTAGAGTATGGACTAAAGTACGCAAACAATGAGGTTTGTTATCCAGCTACACTTGTTGTTGGTGATTTTATAAAGGCACTAACAGAAGGTGCCTATGAACCAAACAATGTGGCACTTGCTATGACGCAGACGGGAGGGCAGTGTCGGGCAAGCAATTACCTTCCTCTCATAAAACGAGCACTTATCGATGCAGGATTTTCAAATACACCAGTGATTTCAATTTCTGTTGGAAGCGGACTTCAAAATTATCAACCGGGATTCAGTGTGAATTGGTTGAAATCAATTCCTGCAATTGTGCATACGATATTATTTTCTGACTCAATTGCAAAAATGTATTATGCAGCGGCAGCAAGGGAAATCAGCAAGGGAAAGGCTTTGCAGTTGAAAAATAAATATCTCCATGAAGGAGGAATTTTACTTCGTAAAGGCAAATGGAGAAATTTGCTTTCGCTCACTTCGGAGGCCGCCAACGAGTTTAATGAATTGTGTATCGATAAAGTTTGTTTGAAGGTTGGTGTTGTAGGTGAGATTTATCTTAAGTTTAATCCTTTTTCTCACAAAAATGTAATCGAGTGGCTAATGGAACAAGGCGTAGAGATAGTTCCGCCTATTATGCTGGATTTCTTTGCCCAATTTTTTGTTAATAGACAAACAAAAAAACAGTCGTTTATTGCAAAGGATAACATTCCCGATTTTGTTTACGATATTTTATATGCCCAGTTAAAGCGTTTAATGCGTAAGTATGAGAATGCTGCGTCAACTTTTAGATATTTTACGCCTTTTAGTGATATATTTGACGAAGCAAATGAAGCTTCCTATATTATTAACTTAAATACGCAGTTTGGCGAAGGATGGCTGTTGCCTGCAGAAATTGCTACTTACTATCGTAATGGAGTGAAAAATGTAATTTCGCTTCAGCCATTTGGCTGTATAGCCAATCACATTATCGAAAGAGGAATTGAAAAAAAACTCAAAAAAATGTTCCCTCAATTAAATTTGCTATCTTTGGATTTCGATAGCGGAGTAAGTGATGTGAATGTAATCAATCGTTTACTATTGTTTGTCGATAATTTGAAATAATTTAACCATGGAAAATAAAATTATACAAGCAGCTAAAGAAACCTTCCTGAAAAAAGGTTACAAAGAAACAAATATGAGCGATATAGCAGCAGCTGTTGGGCTTACTCGTCCGGCAATGCATTATTATTTTCGCACAAAAGAGCGATTGTTTCAGGCTGTGTTTGGTGAAATATTACTTTCTTTTCTCCCCAAAATAAAAGGTCTAATCAATGCAGATATTCCATTGGAGGAAAAAATTGGTAAAATTGTAGATGAGTATTTTGTTATTTTGACGGAAACTCCCGAATTGCCATTGTTTTTGATGAAGGAGGCAACTCGTGATTTTGATGCCTTTGTGAAAGTTGCTATAGGAAGTAATATTGTGGAGTTGGGAAATAATATTTTCAGTGCTTTGGAGGAAGAAATGGCTGCTGGCAGAATCAAAAGAGTGCCGCTTATTGAGATTTTTTATACATTTTATGGTTTAGTAACAGTGCCTTTTATGACGCTTCCTGTTGCTACGCAAGTATTTGGAGAAGAAAATATTACGAATACGATCAATAACCAATGGAAATCTCGCATTATCAACTATGTAACATTGTTGTTGAAGCCATAAGCCATAATTAAACGCATATTAGAAAAAAAAGAATAAAATAATCTCTCTTTTTTAGAAAAGTATTACTTTTGCCAACGGTTTTTGCACGAAGCAAAAGCACAATGGGGTGCCTTAAAATTTCAGGCTGAGATCATACCCTTTGAACCTGCCCGGGTAATTCCGAGAAGGGAAAAGAGACAAAATCTTTCAGTTTTTTTATTTGTAAGCCCTCATTGCAATTTTTTAATTTTTTTACAAACAAATTGCTATGAGAAAAAAAAGTTTTGTGGTTGCTGCAATGCAACTTGCGGTATGTGCCTCCGCAATGGCACAAGTGGTAAACGATTCGGTGATGCGAAATGTGGATTTGGACGAAGTAACGGTCATTTCCTCGCGTTTTGGTAATGAGCATTCGCTGAATAAAACATCTTTGCTTGCCCATGATCTGCAAAAGCAGAATATGGGAGAAAATCTTCCCTTTTTGTTGCAAAAAACACCTTCGTTGGTGGTAACGAGCGACGATGGGCTTGGTGTTGGTTACACCTACTTCCGAGTGCGTGGAACCGATCAAAGTCGCATCAATATGACCATCAATGGCATTCCGCTCAACGATAGCGAAAGTCAATCGGTGTTTTGGGTGAATATGACCGATATGGTGGGCAGTATGAGTAAAATGGATGTGCAGCGAGGAGTAGGTACTTCGGTCAATGGTTCGGCTGCATTTGGGGCTTCGGTGAATATGCAAACAGAAATTGCTCATCAAAAACCTTATGCCGAAATAGCTTTCAATGGCGGAAGTTACAATACGTTTCGCGAAGGTGTGAAAGTAGGAACTGGGCTTTTGAAACATGGTTTTTCTATTGATGCTCGTTACTCCAAGGTGAATAGCAATGGCTATGTCGACCATGCCAAATCTGATTTGCATTCGTACTTTGTTTCGGGTGCGTGGTATGGTGTAAATACGATGGTGAAATTGCTTGCTTTTGGAGGAAAAGAGAAAACCGGTATTGCATGGGATGGAGTTTCTCCATCTATGTGGCGTGATAATCCTCGCTATAATGGAGCAGGTGAGTATACGGATGAAAGTGGTGTGCTTCAGTATTACAACAACAATACTGATAATTATTTTCAGCAACATTATCAGGCGCATGTTTCGCATATTTTTAATCCGAAATGGAGTATAAATGCTGCATTGCATTACACGCGTGGCGATGGTTATACCGAACAAGTGAAATATGCCAAACTGAAAGATTATGCTCTGTCGATTTACATTGATAAAAATGGCGATGAGGTGAAAAAATCGAATTTAGTTCGTAGGAAGTATCTTTTGAATGATTTTTATGGCGGAACCATTGCTGCTCACTATTCTTCGAAATCGGTTAAGGTAGATTTCGGTGCTGCGGCAAATAATTACACAGGTGTGCACTATGGGCAAGTGTTGAAAATGTTAGATGAGAGTTATCCAAATGCTGTAGAAAATCACGAATATTATCGCAATAGAGGCGATAAACTCGATGCTAATGCTTTTGCAAAAGTAAATTGGGAAATTGTCAAAGGATTGAGTATTTATGGCGATTTGCAATATCGTTTTGTCGATTATCGCCTTTCGGGAGTGAACGATGAAGATTTAGGAGAAATTGATTTTCATGAACAGTTCCATTTCTTTAACCCAAAGGCAGGAATTTCGTATTCAAACAAAGGTCATAATGTTTATGCTACTTTTGCAATGGCTAACCGTGAGCCGACTCGAAAAAACTATACTGAATGTGGACCAAATGACCAACCTCGTCCCGAAACACTTTACGACTATGAGTTGGGCTATTCTTACTCACACCGAATTTTTACTACTGGAGTAAATTTCTATTTTATGGATTATGATAATCAACTTGTACTTACAGGAAAACTTTCTGATACAGGTGCTGCACTCACTCGTAATGTAAAAGATAGTTACCGCATGGGAATTGAACTTTTAGCAGGCGTGCAAATTGCCAAATGTTTGCGTTGGGATGCAAATCTGACCTTGAGCAGAAATAAAATTTTGAACTATACGGATTGGGTGGACGATTGGTATGCCGATTGGAACGACCCACAAGTAATTGCCTCATCGGGACAAGTGGAAATCGATTATGGTACTACTGATATTGCCTTTTCGCCAAGTGTGCTTGTAGGAAGTACTTTTAGTTTCGATTTGAAAGGTTTTTCGGCAGTGTTTCAAACCAATTTTGTAGGAAGTCAGTATCTCGACAATACGATGAATAAGGCCTCAAAGCTTCCTGCTTATTGCGTTAATAATTTGGGATTGTCTTATTGTTTACCGTTAAAGAAAGTTGTAAAAGATATTACATTCCGAGTGCAAATGAACAATCTCTTCAATGCAAAATATGTGTCGAACGGTTGGAGTTACAGTTATTTTGAAGGAGCCGACGCCAATGGAGAATTCTCTCGCGAAAATCAAAAATACGATGTCGGCTATTATGCCCAAGCACCATTTAATATCCACGCAGGATTTGTGGTGAGCTTTTGAAAAAATACTGCAAAATGGTAACATCTGCATTAATTATAGAAAATAGGAATTCTTTACGGATTTCTATTTTTTATTTTTCCATTTCTAATGGTGGCATTTTGCTAAAAAGAGCGTATCTTTGAAACTTGTTTTTATGAAGCGGATAGGTGTTTTTATAGCAATGCTCATGGTTTGTGAGTTGGTATATTCACAAGCGGGAGATGGTACATTTAAGTTGCTCGATTTGCCGTCGTCGGCACGTGTGGCAGCTATGGGTGGCACAAACGTGGCTATGCACGACGATGACATGAATTTTTCGGCGATGAATCCGGCTCTTTTGTCTGAAAAGACGCATAATATGCTTTCGTTTAATTATTCCAACTATTTTTCGGATATCAACTTCGGTTCGGTGCTTTATGGTCGCAATTTTGGAGATAAAAATTATACCGCTTTTGGAGCTCACTATCTCGATTATGGGAAATTTCTTGAAACATCGGAAACGAATGAACTACTTGGGCGTTTTACAGCCAAAGATATTATGTTGAGTGCTTCGTATGCACGACTTTTGCATCCTCGCTGGACTATCGGGTTGTCGTTCAAACCGATGATTTCTATCTACGAACGTTATCAAACTTACGGTTTTTCGTTCGATGTTGGTGTAGGTTATGCCGATACGAAACACAATTTTTATGCAGGATTGGCATTCCGTAATTTAGGAATGTCGGTGGCAAGTTTTCGTTCGTTAGATGGTCAGCGTAGCATTGATATGTTGCCTTGGAATATAGAACTTTCGTTGGTGAAAGGTTTTAAGCATGCTCCAATTCGTATTTCGATGACGGCACACAACTGGCAATGTTGGAATTTAGGATATACCAACAATGTAACTTCTGTAAATGCAAAGGAAATGACAAAGGCAGGAGCATTTTTCGATATGTTGTTTCGGCATACGATATTCAATTTTGAAATTTTACCTACCAAAAATATTTATTTGCTGATAAGTTATAATCATCGTCGACAACGTGAAATGAGCGTTTCTAATTATAAAACAGCAGCGGGACTTTCTTTTGGTGCAGGTATTAAGGTTTATAAGTTTCATATAGACGCAGGTTTTGCTCAATATCAAGCTGGGCAATTTTCGTTTCATGCAACATTTACAACTTATTTGTCGGAGTTTGGAATAAAATAAAAATATTATGAAAAATAAGAAAATAGTAGTGGCAATCGATGGATTTTCGTCGTGTGGAAAGAGCACAATGGCAAAGGAATTAGCTGCAAAAGTAGGTTATACTTATATCGATACGGGTGCGATGTATCGTGCAGTTTCGCTGTATGCAATTCAAAATGGTTTAATGGATGCTACAACGATAAACGAATCTGCTTTGCAAAGCAAAATAGCTACTATAAAAGTAGATTTTCGTCCAAACAAAAAGGGTGGAAGTGATGTTTATTTGAATGATGAAAATGTAGAATCGAAAATACGTACACTAGAGGTTTCTAATGGGGCAAGTAGAGTTAGCACTTTGAGGTTTGTGCGTGAGCATTTAGTAGCAATGCAACAAGCAATGGGGGCTACAAAAGGTGTTGTGATGGACGGTCGCGATATTGGTACAGTTGTTTTCCCGAATGCAGAATTGAAAATATTTTTAACAGCTTCGGCTGAAGTTCGTGCTGAACGCCGTTACAAAGAATTGTTGCAAAAGGGAGAAAATACTACGTTCGAAGCTGTTTTGGCAAATGTGAAGGAACGTGATGAACGTGATACAAACCGAAAAGAAAGCCCTTTGCGTAAAGCAGACGATGCTGTTTTGTTGGACAATTCTACTTTGTCGCCAGAGGAACAAAGAGAGTGGTTGTATCGTGTTTTTAGTGATACTATTGCAAAATAAAGATGAAGTCCGAGAGTCAAAAACCGAAAACTGTTGTTGTAACTATAGATGAAAATTCGGGTTTTTGTTTTGGTGTTGTAAACGCAATATCGAAAGCTGAAGAGTCGTTACACAATGTAGGACATCTCTATTGTTTGGGCGATATTGTGCACAATTCGCAAGAGCAGGAGCGTTTATCAAAACTTGGTTTGGAGGTTATTACTCACCAAGATTTAAAGAATATCCATAATGCAAAAGTACTTTTGCGAGCTCATGGCGAACCTCCCGAAACTTATCGTATAGCTCAACAAAATTCAAATTTAATAATAGATGCCTCATGCCCTGTGGTTTTGCGTTTGCAAACAAAAATAAAACAAGCATTTGAAACGAACCCTGACGCACAAATAGTTATTTATGGGAAGGTAGGGCATGCCGAGGTAAATGGTTTGGTTGGACAAACATGCGGTAAGGCTATTGTAGTTGAAAACGAGCAAGATGCAGAACAATTAAATTTTTCAAAGGATATTGTTCTCTTTTCGCAAACAACAAAATCTTTAGAGGGGTTTAATCGGTTGATAGATTTTATAAAAAAACGTATGCAGGGTGGTGCAACGTTAGTTTTTTACGATACGATATGTAGACAAGTTGCAAATCGTGTTGTTCAGATTAAGCGTTTTGCATCAAATTTTGATTTGATATTTTTTGTAAGTGATAAAAAAAGTTCCAACGGAAAAGTTTTGTTTGAGGAATGTTGCAAGGTGAATGATCATGTACATTTTATTTCATCGGCAAAAGATATTGATATTTCACTTTTGAGAAATGTAAAAACAATAGGAATTTGTGGTGCTACATCGACGCCAAAATGGTTGATGGAGGATGTAGAAAAAGAAATATATTTAAAAACGGAGAATTTGTTATGAATGAATTGAAATGTATTGGTGTTTTGACCTCTGGTGGTGATGCGCCTGGTATGAATGCTGCATTGAGAGCAGTTACGCGTTCAGCCATTTATCGTGGAATAAAAGTAAAGGCTATTTATAGAGGTTACAAAGGTTTGATTGGTGGAGAAATAAAAGAATTTCAAACTCAAAATGTAAGTAATATTATACAGCAAGGTGGAACTATAATAAAAACAGCTCGCTGTCCGGAATTTGAAACAAAAGAGGGTAGAAAAATAGCTTACAAAAATATACAAAAAGAGCAAATCGATGCTTTGATTGTGATAGGTGGTAATGGTACATTTTCGGGAGCGAGAGTTTTTGCTCAAGAATTTAATTTCCCAATAATAGGTGTTCCCGGTACGATTGACAACGATTTGTACGGAACAGATTCTACGATAGGTTATGATACTGCCTTAAATACAATTATAGAGGCAGTTGACAAAATACGAGATACAGCATCGTCTCACGAGCGTTTGTTTTTGATAGAAGTAATGGGACGTGATGCAGGCTTCTTAGCTTTGAATGCAGCTGTTGCTTCTGGTGCAGAGGCAGCTGTTATCCCAGAAATACGAACAGGTGAAGACCAGCTAGAAGCATTGATACAACACGGATTTCGTAAATCGAAAAATAGTAGTATTGTATTGGTTTCTGAAAGTGATGGTGGGGCAATGGCTATAGCTGAACGCTTGAAAAAAGATCATCCTGAATATAATCCTCGAGTAACTGTTCTAGGACATATACAACGAGGAGGATCACCAAGTGCATACGACAGAATCTTAGCAAGTCGTTTGGGAGCAGCTGCTATAGATGCTTTATTGGACGACCAACGTAACATTATGGTCGGTATTAACAATGATAACATTGTTTATGTTCCTTTAGTTCGGGCTATTAAAGATAAAAAAGCAGTTGATACTACTCTTTTTAATACGTTGAAGATGCTTTCCATTTAAATAAAATGAGGCTTAAAACGCAGCAAAAATCATATCTGTTTTTATTATTTGCAATGCTATTTAGCTTTGCTTTAGCCTCTTTTTTTAAACACTCAAATACGTTTATCAACTATTCGAAATGGAATGTTCAAAAGTTTCAACGAGAATTAAATAAAAAAGAAGAAATAGCAGAACAGAAGTTAGCACAAATAGCTCTTCTTGTTGATAATAATGTGGCTACTTCCCAATATTTAGATTTAGAAGGGAACGATATTTCTTATTATGTTTTTGTAGAGAATGCTTTAGTTTTTTGGTCAGAAAATAAGTATGATGTAACAAAACTACAGTTGAAAAAACTGCAAAAAGAGCAATATATAAATTTAAAAAACACGCAGTTTGTTGCAAAATGCCAACGTAAAAACAATACGTTGTTGTTGGCTTTAATTAAATTGAAAGATAATTTCGATTATGAAAATGATTATATTAAAAATGGTTTTGCTAAAAATTTTCGTTTAAATGAAAATTATAATATTACACAAGAACAATCTGATGGTAAAACTGCAATTTTTTCAAAGTCTGGTACTTATCTTTTTTCTTTATATCAGCAGGTAGATGAACAAGAAGGGTTGTCGGAATATTTGACTCTTTTGTTTTGGCTAATAGGTGTGTTGCACTTTTTTTTCGCCTATCTAAAATCGGAATGGTTTTTTGGACAACGAATATATCATTGGAGAAATTCTTTGATAGAGTTTGTCGTAGTTTTATCATTCTTATTCTTGTGTGTTGAATTTGATTTTCCATTAGCTATATTTAATCTAGATTTATTTTCACCCATTTATTATGCACCTGATGGAGCAATTACATCATTAGATTATTTGGTAATAATAACAATGTTGTTGTTGACGTCAGTTTATAAATTCTATTTCAAAGTACATATAGATTTAAAAGAAAATAGAAAACAACATTGGCAATGTATGGTAGGCATACAATTTTTTTCAGCATTGTTTTATTGGGCTATTTGTGCGATGATTTCAGAGTTGTTGAGAAACTCTCTGTTTAATGTTACTTTTTTAAATCTTCAGGATATATCCTATTTTTCTGTTGTCGCTTTTTTGTTGATGGGGATATGGATTACAATATTCGTATTATTTCGAAATAAAACAGTAGGAGTTTTGCTTCGTCATTTTAAGCTAAAAAAAATACTAATTGCAAATGTTGTTGTTACTCTAATAGTTGTAGTCTTTATACTTTTGTTTGCTAATAACTTTGAACAATTTTTAAAATTAGCGATTTGGTATTTCTTTTTGTGCGTGGTGTTGGATGTGGTGCGTCACCACAACAAAAAGTATTTTTCGTATCCTGCTTTAATGTTTGTTGTGGCTTGTTTTGGAATGTTTGTTGCGTGGTATAGTTTTGAGAAGGATAAAGAAAAACGTTTTTGGCAATATGAAAAAATGTCGGAAAAAGTGTTTGACAATAAGCTCTCAAGCAATGATGTAATGATAGAAAAAACTCTTGTGGAGTTGGATACTCGTATTTCCAACGATAAGAATATATTGCGTTATATCTCATTAGGAGAACTTTCTGGAACACGATTGACACGTTATTTGTCGAAATATTATTTCAAGAAAATGGGTAAAAATTTTGAAGTTCGTGCTGTATTTTGCCCTAAAAACAAAGAAACCGATTATCGTTATTATTACTCTGAAATATACAAACAAGGTCGTTTAATCGAAGGATCACATTTTTATGATACATACGATTTGTCTGCTGTATATGATTATCTTGGTGTTTTTGATTTTGTTTGTTACGAGGGGAGTCTTGTAACACTTTATATTGAAGTTTCTATAAATAATAAAAATAATTATAGCTATCCAAATCGTCTGTTTCAATCTTCCGAAAATCAATTACCATTTCGTGTTTCAGCAGCAAAATACATTGATTCTACTTTGCTGACAACGTACGGAACAATGAAGTATCCTTTGAAATATAGTGAGTTAAGGAAAGGTGTACCAAACGATGAAGTCACTTTTTATAAAGATGGAGCATATCATTCTTTTTTTAGAAAGCAAGATAATAGTTGTGTGGTTATTAGTGAACAACGTTTTTCTAATATACTCGTGTTTTCTATTTATGCTGTATACCTTGTCTCGCTTTTTATGATGATAAGTTTATTTGTATATGCACTTTGGCGACATATAAATAAAATTCGTTTTCATTCAACGATGTTTAACAACTTACTTCGTTCGTTGATGATATTTTTTGTGTTTGGAATAACATTTTTGTTTTCTGTGGTTGTTTATTTATATGTCAATCAATCGAGAAATGTTAATGAAAAAGAGCGAAAATTACGATTAGAGTATGTGAAATCTTCACTTTCTAATGCTTTTGCTAATGAGAAATATTTGACAGAATCAAAAGTAAGTGCCAATTTTATTTTGTCCGATTTGGTAAACGTTTTAGAAACAGATATTCATTTGTATAATTTAGATGGAGAACTGATAGCTACTTCTCGTCCTATTGTATTTATAGAAGGTTTTACAAGTCCATTGATGAATCCAAAAGTTTATTTTCAGAAAAACTTGGAAGATGATATTAAAATATCGGAATCTATTGGAGATTTGCATTATAATGTTTCGTATACTAGCTTAAGAAATAAAAATGGTGATTTAATCGGCTATATTTCTCTTCCAACTTTCGAAAGTTTGTTGGTATTTAAAGAAGAACTTTTTGGTGTTTTGGCAATTATTGTTTTTATATATCTAATTTTAATATTGTTATCAATATTTGTTTGTTATCTATTAGCAAAAGGTATAAGTAGACCAATGAAGTTCCTCGAAGAGCGACTTAAAACTATTAGTTTTGGTAAGAAAAATGAAAAAATAGACTACCAATCAGAAAAAATGATAGAAGTTGCTCAACTCATTACGCAGTATAATAATATGGTGGATGAATTAGCTTATAGTGCTGAGATGTTGGCAAAAACAGAGCGTGAGCAGGCTTGGAAACAGATGGCTCGACAAATAGCCCACGAAATAAAGAATCCGCTTACACCGATGAAATTGACCGTTCAGCAGTTGCAACGAATGAAAAATAATGGGTCGGAGATGTTTGATGCATATTTTGAAAAAACAGTTGCAGTATTAATTGAACAAATCGATAATTTGTCAAGAATATCTACCGAGTTTTCTGATTTTGTAAAAATGCCCGAAACAGAATTGATGAAATTAGATTTGGTAGCACGTTTGATGTCTATTGTAGAGTTGTTTAAAAATAACTACAATCATGTGGTTTTGAATTTTAATACCGCAGAAAAAGAAATAATTATATTATCAGATCAAACGCAGATAACTCAAATTTTTAATAATTTGTTGCATAATGCAATCCAATCAATTCCTAACGATAGAGAGGGTGTAATTAATATCTCGGTTTCTGTTGATGACGATTTTGTTTCGGTAAGTGTAGCCGATAATGGTTGTGGAGTTGCCGATGATATAAAAGAACACTTATTCTTGCCTAATTTTACAACTAAAAGCAGTGGTATGGGATTAGGCTTAACCATTGTGAAAAATTTGGTAATAATGCTAGGTGGAGAAATTTCTTTTATCTCAAAATTAAATGAAGGAACAACTTTTTATGTGAAGTTCCCTTTGTTAAAAACTGAATGATAATTGAATTGAAAAAATCATACCTTTGCTACGACTCTAAAATAATATCTTATGTCAAAACTTTTTACTCCATATCAACTAGGACCTATAACGTTGAGAAATCGATTTATTCGTTCGGCTGCATTTGAAAATATGGCACGCAACAATATGCCTACCAAACAGTTGCAAGACTACCATGTGAGTGTGGCTCGTGGCGGTGTTGGAATGACTACGGTTGCTTATTGTGCAGTTGATTTGAGTGGCGTTTCTTTTGATGGGCAACTCTATGTAAACCCCAAGAGTCTTAACGGCCTTAAACAACTAACCGATGCCATTCATGCCGAAGGTGCTAAAGCAAGTATTCAACTAGGGCATTGTGGAAATATGACTCACTTTTATACTTGTCACTGTATGCCTGTGAGTGCATCGAATGGGTTTAATTTGTATTCTCCTACGATTCATCGTCGGTTGAAAGTTGCGGAAATAAAAAAACTTGTTAAAAAATTTGGTGAAGCGGTTGATTTTTCTCGTGAAGCTGGTTTCGATTGCGTTGAAATTCATGCAGGACATGCTTATCTAATTTCACAATTTATCAGTCCACGTACCAATCATCGTCGCGATGAGTATGGCGGTTCGTTTGAGAATCGTGTGCGGTTTATGAACGAGGTACTCGAAGAAGTGATGCTACATGCCAAAGAAGATATGGCTGTGGTTGTAAAAACCAATATGTGGGACGATTGTTGGCGAGGAAGTGATATCGAAGAAGGTATAAAAATAGCCAAAGAAATAGCCAAGCATAAAGTTCATGGTATTGTGCTTTCGGGTGGTATGGTTAGCCGTTCGCCTATGACGATTTTAGGCGGTGCTATGCCTCATAAGACTTTGGCTCATTATATGTCGATGAAATCGTTTTGGTGGCTCAAAGCCGCACTTAACATACCAGGAGTTGCTCCCGTAATGATGCCAACGCAGCCGTTCAAAGAACTCTATTTTATGGAAAAAGCAAAACGTTTCCAAAAAGAGATTAAAGATGTTCCGTTGATTTATGTGGGCGGTGTACAGTCGGGAACAAACTGCCAGCAGATTATGGACGAAGGTTTTGAACTATTTCAAATAGCACATGTGCTTATCAAAGACCCCGATTTTGTAAAACACGTACAGGAAAATCCTACTTACCATGCAGGCTGTGGCCGCTCTAACTATTGTGTGGGACGTATGTACACGCTCGATATGAAGTGCCACGAGTGCGTAGAACGCGATGGTGAGTGCAT
>JAEIGA010009489.1_pt1 | contig 14731 bp, 22 predicted proteins | sample 9270691 | NCBI WGS metagenome assembly JAEIGA01 (sample SAMN17057246, study PRJNA624740) | gut metagenome | biome: biome; isolation source: fecal sample | host: Bos grunniens | place: China: Xizang | collected 2019
CTAAAATTTATGTCCTGTGTCTGTCCGAAAGATTAAAGGAGAATAAATTATGATTGAATATGATTTTTTAGAGGCTTGTGAAAATTGTCCTAACTTAGAGGCGAAAAGTAACTTGGAATATGAACATATAAGTTTGGATGAGGTAACTTATGGTCATAAGATAACTTGTAAGAATATAGATAAATGTAGAACATTGATAAAGCATTTACAAAAGGAGGTAAAGGAAGATGGCAGATAAACTAACAGAAACTGAAATTGTAGAAACTATAAAAAAGAAACCTAGAGGTAAAAAGATACAAGATACTTTAGCACCTATTACGGAACCGGGTGATAATACAAAGTATCTCGCATTGGGTAGGGAACTTTTTAACTTACCGACTATCGACTTGAAAGACCCTATTCAGGTTACGAATAGGTTGAATGAGTTTTTCACGATTCACGAAAATTATGATATGAAACCAACCGTATCTGGTATGGGTATGGCACTTGGTTTGGATAGGAGAAGATTATGGGAGATTAGGACAGGAGTAACTGACCGTAACCAAGACCTACCGACTTTGACTAGGGACTTAATAAAAAAAGCATACGAATATATGGAGATTTTATGGGAAAATTACATGCAAAACGGTAAGATAAATCCTGTAAGTGGTATATTCTTAGGTAAGAACAACTTTGGCTATCAAGATAAGACCGAATACGTTGTTACCCCTAACGTCAACAATGACTCCGACTATAATGCAGATGATATCAAGAAACGTTACTTGACCGACTCTCAAGTAGAAGTTATCGACTCTCAGGATTAAGCAACTTTTTCGACTTTCGACTTTTGGGGAAAAGAGCAACTTTCTCGACTTTTGACAACTTTCCCGACTTTTCGACCAACTTTCGACTTTTAAAAGACTTTCAACTTTCCAGCAACTTTCGACTTTTTAGCAACTTTTTAGCAACTTTTAAGCAACTTTCTAGCAACTTTCACCCAACTTTTCGCGGGCGCGTCAAAATATCATCATTTTTCGCTTGAAAAGTGGTGATATTTTTTGATATTTTGGGGATATTTTACAATTGCATATTTAAAAATAGGCGGCGGGCGTTGGTATGGTAAACATATTTATAAATATGTTTAAAGGCTTTAAAATACCCTTAAAATCAATTTTTATTGCTAACTTGATATAATTATTGACTAGCCTATTAAAAAGGCTTTAAAAGGCTTTTAAAGGCTTTAAAAATGTATAGCCTATTTTATAATAGCGTTATAACGTCGTTAAAATGCTTTAAAAGTGATTTTTAAAAATGTTTTGCAATTATACCAGCATAAAAGAAAAGAGCCTTTAAAGGCTCTTTTAAGCTTAATAAAAATTTATAATAAATAATATAATTAATGTTAGTAACGCGTTAGCGGTTATAAAACGCCCAAAAGGCTTTTTTGATTGATAATGTAACCAGTTTATAAAGTTTTTCATATTTCACCCGCCGCCCTTAATTTGTTATATGTTGGTATGCTTTTAACGTGTTGTCTTATTTCTTTTATTGCTTGATTCAATTTGTTTACAGAGTCTTTATAATTATAATAAGTTGTACACCATCCAGGTGATACAACGCAACAACTATAATTATTGATGCATTCTATCAAAAAGGCTTTTAATCTGGTTATTTCTTTTTGGGCCTCTTGTTTATCAATCCAGCTATCAAAACACCAGCTAAAATTACATTCAATATCAATTGAAAATCCCTCATAATAACCGGGGTCAATTGTTACGTGGAAATAATAAAAATAATAATTTTTTAATAATGCTTTTACTGATTCATAATCATCTTGTACTATATTATCAAATGTAAAATCATCTGATGCAAAATCAATATTATTTAAGTTATAACCTATTGTTATATAATCACTTGTTTTATAATTTATAGCGCCCATATTATTCACCATCCTTTTCAAATTCATTTAAAACATCTTGAATATCATCATTATATAAAGCATCATTATTATCAATAATATAATCAATGATATCATCGATATATATTCTATCAATAGGATAATCACTTGACTCAGCATTACCATAACCGTTAAACCAAAAATAATTATTTGCTGGGCAAAATTTACCACTATAAAAACAACATCTCGCAATCTCCCATGGTTTATAACCACTCATTATTTCATCAAAATCATCCATATCATAAATATGTGCATCACCGTTGATATTTGATTGATATTCATTCCATATAGATATTAATTCATCATCATTCATATTTTCTAAAAGCTCTTTTAAATTGTTTACCATTTTGTATAATGTTTTATTATTCATTCTGTTTACCATCCTTTTTTAATTTGTTTTAGTTATTTGCTAAAAATACAGCAAAATCAATTACTTGTTTTTGTTCTTTACTATTTAGATTTGATAATACGTCAATTAAATATTGTACGTTGATTTCAAAATCTTTTTGTTCTTTTGTTTTTGGCATTTTAATTTCCATTTCTAACACCTCTTTTTTATTTATTTAACACGAGTTCGTGTTGACTACCTATATAATACACGATATCGTGTTTAATGTCAAGCATTTTAACGATATTTTTTAAACATTTTAACATTATATCGTGTTTGCTATTTAATGTCTATTCTCTCAACAGAGATTATACACTTGTTAAATATGGATAATTTATCCAATTAGGATATACCGGAGGGGTATGAAAAATCACCCCCTCACGCCCAAGGAACGGTGAATTGCCCCAAAAATAAGAAAAAGACCTATTTAAAAATTTTTCAAAAAAATAAAAAAGATTGATAAAACACCTTAAAAAGTGTTGACACGATTTCGTTACTGTGATATAATAGGCTCAAGAAATACAAAATGGAGGTAGTGAAATGGGTGCAACAAACTCAAAGACCCTTGTCAAAGAAATTATGAAAATTAGGGAACATAATAATCGTACTCTTGCTAAAAAGTTAGGGTATGTTAGTAAAGATAATGATGTTTTACCATCGGGGGTTACGGAACGATTAAGGGGTACGACGGATATGCGAGTCGATACTCTCGTAAAGTTTTTGGAGGCATTGGACTGTGAGTTGGTTATTCGTAGCACAAAGGCTGATAAGTTAGAGTGGATAATTGGCAACGAAGATAGTAAAGTAGAATAAGCAAGAATTTTGAGGGGTATAAATAATGAATTTAACATTGATTGAATCAAGAAAGGTAAACAATGCGCTTGTGGATGGTTTCTATGGGGATAAAGAATCGTGGTTCACGAGAACACAGATAGGTGAAGCGTTAGGGTATAGTGACCCGAACCAAGCAATCCTACTTATACACAAAAGACACAAAAATAGGCTTGATTTGTTCTCAATGTCCTATCGATTTGATACCCCAGCGGGTGTTAGAGAAGGTTACGTGTATTCTTTTAGGGGTGTTTTGGAAATTTGTCGGTGGAGTAAACAACCCAAAGCGGATGAAGTTATGGACGCTTTATATGATATGGCTGAGTCTGTACGAGAAAAGGGTTACTTCGCTTTAATGTCGGATATGGAGTTGTGCAATATGCTGGCTAATAAATATTTGGAGAACCCTCTTGTTGCCGCTAAAATTGGTACACCGTTTATAAAAAATCTTGCCGATTTTAATATTAAGGAAGAAAAACGAGAGGCGAAAGAAATTATAAAAGAGATGAACCGTCAACATAAGGCTATACTCAAATACTACTCCTCCCATTTGGGGGAAGATGGGTATCAAGAGGCCATCAAACGAGTAACAGATAATGCTGTACAAGAACTTGCCGAGAAATGCCCGCATATCGAGGCACCGGGAATGAGCATACATTGTATGAGAGTGAAGGCTAAATAATCAAGAGAGGTGAATGCGTAATGATTTACGGATATGCTAGAGTTAGTACACTTGGTCAAGAGAGATTTGGTAATAGTTTAGAAGAACAAGAAAAGGTTCTCAAAGAGCGCGGGTGCGAGGTTATTTATACTGAGGCGTTTACAGGAACAACCACAGAGCGACCTAAATTTACCGAGTTAATTGATAAAATGCAGAGAGGAGATACATTAGTCGTTACTAAATTGGATAGATTTTCTCGTACTGCTACCGAGGGTGCTGTGATTATAGACCAATTACGAAAACGAGGGGTTATTATTGACATAGTTAATATGGGTAGAGCCGATGGTACTCCTATGGGTGATTTAATGATTAAAATAGTATTAGCGTTTGCAGAATTTGAACACGCTAATATAATAGAACGTTTGAATACGGGTAAAGCAATTGCCAAGGCACACGGTAAAAGGGTGGATGGTGTTGCTAAACGAGAACTACCTAATTTCTATGAATTATGGGAAAAACAAAAAGACGGTAAAATGACCGTTAAAGAATGTTGTGAACAATTAGGCATTAGTCGTGCTACTTGGTATAATAGAGTAACTGAGGGGATTTAAAATGAAAAAATTCTTAAAAACATGTTTAGTAATAATGGTAATTATAGTAGGTGCTCCAATATATGCACTGTATTTATTGGTGAAAAAAGCTTGATAAACAACTAATTAAATAGTTTTGAATTTGGGTGCAATGATTTGCAGAGGTATAAAGTCCTCAGTGAGTCATTGCACTTTTTTTGTTTTAGGAGGTTAAATATGAATGGAAAGGTAAGGTATGAAAACGAAACAGAAGTGATTCTCAAAGAGGTTAAAAAGATTATGGAAGATGCGGAACGTTCACAAGGGGTGAAAATCGTGATTGAAAGGGGAGTGGAGCAAGTACCCACAATATCGTATGAAATTATAAATAAGATGGTGATAATATAATGGAACAACTACTTTCAAAAATTTTCGAAAAATTAAAAAAGACCCCTACTATAGAGGTATTCAACGATTTGTATTATATGTGTTTGGAGGCCAAGAAAACGGATATACCACTAGCCACCGAGTATTTAATGCTTTTATCTGACGAATGCGAAAATGCTATTGCTAGTGGTAAAATGGATGACCATATTAAAGAATTGTTTGCTTTACATAAAAAGGTATGTTTAGCGGGTGCAGAATATTCTTTCCACCTATTCCTATTATATATTGAGTGGTCGAGAGAACCACAAAAGAAGTTCTACCCACCACGTAGGAAGGTGTTAAAACAAGTAGTAGATGCTTTACAAGAGTTAGAAGATGATAAACTCGATTTGTTAGCAATCTCACTCCCTCCCGGTAGTGGTAAGACCACACTTGCTATTTTCTATCTTACTTGGTTAGCAGGTAAACACTCAGATGAGCCGATGTTGACAGGTTCTCACTCTAACTCATTTGTAAGGGGTGTATATGATGAGTGTTTACGTATTCTTGACCCACAAGGGGAGTATTTGTGGCACGATGTATTCCCTATGGTGAATGTAAGTAGCACTAATGCAAAGGATTGTCGAATTGACCTTGGTAAGAGAAAGAGATTTGAAACGTTGGAATTTACCTCTATCGGTACAGGTAATGCTGGTCTTTATAGAGCATCTAAATTGCTTTACTGTGATGACTTAGTAAGTGGTATCGAGGTGGCATTAAGTAAAGAAAGATTAGATAAGTTGTGGGAAACATATACTACTGACTTGCGCCAAAGAAAGATAGGTGACCATTGTAAGGAGTTGCACATAGCCACTAGGTGGAGCGTGCATGATGTCATTGGTAGGTTAGAACACGATTATGGTGATAGTGATAGAGCCAAGTTTATTGTTATTCCGGCATTAGATGAAAATGATGAGAGTAATTTTGATTATGCTTATGGTGTAGGGTTCAATACCAAGTTCTATCACGAACAACGTAACATTATGGAAGATGCTAGTTGGCGAGCCTTGTATATGAACCAGCCTATAGAACGTGAAGGCTTATTGTATCACGAAAATGAGTTAAGGCGCTATTTTGAGTTACCTGACGGTGAACCCGATGCTATTTTGTCGGTATGTGATACGAAAGATAGGGGAACTGACTATTGTGCTATGCCTATTGCTTATAAATACGGTAACGATTATTACATTGAGCATATTGTATGTGATAATAGTAACCCTGAAGTAGTTGAAACTCGATTGGTTATGGCGCTGTTGCAACATAAGGTTCATTTGAGCAGGTTTGAGTCTAACTCGGCTGGTGGTAGAGTTGCACAAAAGGTACAGGAGCAAGTTAAGGCTAAAGGTGGTAGAACCAAGATTACTACCAAGTACACTACGTCTAATAAAGAAACTAAAATCATTGTCAATTCTCCGTTTGTCAAAGAACATTGTTTGTTTAAGGATAACTCGGTGATAAAGGATAAAGAATATAGGAAAGCACTTAATTTCCTTTGCACTTATACTATGGCAGGAAAGAATAAATTTGATGACGTTGTGGATGCATTTGCTCAGTTATCAGAGTTTGTACAATCGTTAGAGGGAAATAAGGTTGAGGTGTTTAAAAGACCTTTTTAAGTGTTGAAATTTGAAATAATATCGTTGAAACTTGAATTATTATCGTTAATTTTGTTAAAATTTTGCAAAATCACTTAAAATAATTGTAAAACTAAAAATATTTTTATAAAAACACAATATATTGTATAGAAAGTATTGACAAAATACAATATATAGTGTATAATGATACCGTAGAATAGTATTTAGTTATATTTTTCTCCCCTAATACTAATTAAATATGTGGTTTACTTTTTCAAATGCGTAATGATTTACGGAGGGCAATTGCCCGAACTAGGTCATTGCGCATTTTTTCGTTCAAAAGGAGGGATTGAGATGGAGATGTATGGTCGCAGAGTGATTACTACGGATGCTAGAAAAATCACGCGAAAAAATATCATATTTGAGTTAAATGAGGCATTTAATAAGCACTCACTTAATCGTGGTGAAATTGAATATCTGTGGAATTACTATCGCGGTAAACAGCCTATCTTAGAACGTGTAAAGGCAATCCGTCCTGAGATTAATAACAAAATAGTTGAAAATAGAGCAAATGAGATTGTTTCGTTTAAGGTTGGCTACCTTTGTGGTGAGCCTATCCAATACGTTGGTAGAAATAGTGATGAGAGTGTATCTCAAGCTATTGCTGAATTAAACGAGATGATGTTTAGCGAGAATAAGGCTACTCAAGATAAAGAAGTTGTCGAATGGCAAATGATTTGTGGTACGGCTTATAGATTAGTTCTCCCTGATAAAGTTGGTAGTGAAGATGATGCTCCTTTCGAGATGCACACTCTTGACCCACGTGATACTTTCGTGGTTTATTCGAGTGACGTTGGTAACGAGCCTATGTTTGCTGTTAAATACCGAATTAGCAAAGAAAACGAAAGAATTGCATCGGTTTATACGAAAGATGGGTATTGGAAAATTAAAGGGGATAAAGTTGTTGAATTTAAGAAACACGTATTAGGTATTGTTCCTATCTTTGAGTACCCCGCTAACAATGCAAGACAAGGTGCTTTCGAGATAGTTTTACCATTACTTGATGCTATAAACACTGTAGCATCTAACAGAATGGATGGTATAGAGCAATTCATACAAGCGTTTGTTAAGTTTGTGAATTGTGATATTGATGAAGATAAGTTTAAGGCTCTTAAAGATTTAGGCGCTATCAAGGTAAAATCAACCGAAGGTAACAAGGCTGACGTAGATATAGTTACGAATGAACTTAACCAAATGCAAACTCAAACACTTGTGGATTACTTGTATCAAACGGTATTAACTATTTGTGGTATGCCTAATAGAAATGGTGGTTCATCTACCAGTGATACGGGTTCGGCTGTACTTTTAAGAGATGGTTGGTCTTTGGCTGAGGCTAGAGCTAAAGATAGTGAGTTAATGTTCAAGAGGTCCGAACAAGAGGTATTGAAACTCGTTCTCCGTATCATTCGTGATACACGTGGATTGAGTGATGCGTTATATGGTTTGCGCTTACGTGACATTGATAGCCGTTTCACTAGAAGAAATTACGATAACATTCAAAGCAAGTCACAAGTACTTGTATCGATGTTACAACAAAATAAAATACATCCTCGTTTGGCATTTACATCTTGTGGTTTATTCTGTGATGCGGAAAATGCTTATCAAATGAGTATGGATTATTACGATGAACAATCTAAAAAGGCTATAGAATTGGCTAAGAGTCAAGTTGTAAAGGAGGGTAGCAATGAGTCAGAGAATAACGATTGAAATTAAAGACAAAATTGCTACTTGCTTGACCGAGTTGCCTATAGTTTGTGGTAATGCCGATTACGTAGTAGATTTCGCATTTGATGAAGAATGGGAACAACACGAAGTTAAAACGGCTGTATTCGTAGTGAATGGTAAGGCAATAGACCAAGTGTTTGCTGGTAACGTATGTCCTATCCCAGTTATACAAAATACTTTAATTACTTGGGTAGGTGTTTTTGCAGGTACTGTAAATGATGGAACGTTATCTACAAGTACACCGGCTCTTGTAAAGTGTGTACCTTGTATTACCGATGGGGATAAAATCCCATTACCTCCACCAGATGATGTGTACAACCAAATTATCGAGTTGATAAACAGTGGATTGTTAAGAGGTCCACAAGGTGAGAAAGGCGAAAAGGGTGACAAAGGTGATGCAGGTGCTGTTAAGTTTGTACCAGTTTCGGAATTACCAACCGAAAACATAGAAGAAGATGCTATTTATCTTGTACCGGTTACGGATAGCACCGAAGAAGAAAATCGTTTTACTGAATATGCTTACATAGACGGTAAGTGGGAAGTGCTTGGAGCAATTAGTATTCAAGTAGACCACAGCGAGTATGTTAAACATACAGATTATGCAACAGGTTATGCAGGTTCAGGTGTGGGGTTTAAACCGGGAATTGTACAAGTGTTACAATGGAGTAACGGTGGTATTACTACGGGTTCGGACAATCAAGGAAAACTGTTAATTGCAAAGGCAAGATATAGTCACATAAAAAATCGTGAGCCGTCAGACGAACTTGACGGACTTACTACAGGGCATAATAATTGTTGTCCTATTGTTCCTGCTAATGTAGACTATACAGTATTTGAAGTTTTAACAAACCCCAAGATTTCGTTGACTGATGAGCAAAAGGCAAGTGCTTGTGCAACTCTTGGTGCAGTTAGTTTAAGTTCTTTTGAAAATTTAGTTGGAGATATAAATACTGCACTTGACAACATTATAGAAATACAAAATTCTCTTATTGAAGGGGGTAATGTATGAACATAGCAGAAAAACTTACAACAATCGCAGAGAACCAAATTAAAGTTTATGAAAAAGGCTTTAAAGACGGAAGTGCTAATTCGGTAGAAATTGAAATGACAAGCACCGTTTCAAATGCTTTTGAATTGAGTGGAATACTTTTTAAAAATATCAATCCACAATCTCATTCTGCTTGTGCTGTTTTGAAAAAGCCTAAAAATGAAACTATTGTAAACAATCAAGTTGTATTTGTATATAAGTCTTTTGATAATCTTTTTTGTGAGCGCTATCGTGATGGAGTTTATTCTTGTTTTGAAATTACTCCTTTGTATGACGCAAGCGTAGAAATAGGTGATGTGTACGAGATAATTGATTTTGGGGTGAAATGAGGTGAAAAATGGTATATGTAAAACATTTTGACATATTAGGAATAGATACGGCTCAAATTCCATGTATCGAATTACAAGGTCCTCCTAATGCGGCTACCGAGGGTGCTGTAGGGTTACTCGGTATGGATGTAACGTCAGACGGTAGAGAGATATATGTTTGTACGGCTGTTAATGGCGCTATATACACTTGGAAATCGTTGAAAGATGGTAAAGACGGACTTAGTGTGGTAAAGGCTGAAATCAATGGTAATGGTGAACTTATTATAACCTTATCCGATGGAAACACTCTCAATGCGGGCGTTGTAAAGGGTAGTAAAGGTGAAGATGGAATTGACGGTGTTGATGGTGAAAATGGCGCTGACGGAATTAGTATAACTAATACACAAATCAATGATGATGGTGAACTCGTTGTATCATTCTCTAATGGTACTGATAGAAACGTGGGTGTAGTTGTAGGTGAGGATGGTGTAAGTGTTGTAAATGCTGAAATTAATGCATCTTATGAGTTAATTATCACTCTCTCAAACGATACTGTAATGAATCTAGGTTCTATTAAGTCCGATTATGTTGCGAGAGCAGACCACGCAACATCGGCGGATAGAGCAGACCACGCTACATCGGCAGATATAGTAAATTATATAACCCCGTCAGTATATGGTGATTCGAGTGTTAAGTTTAGATATAAAAAAGATGCTATAAAACGAGAAGTATATATTGGTGAGTGGGTAGGCAATGACCCACTTTTAGCGGGAATAGCGAAGTATTCTTTCGTAGACAGCAATGCTTATTTTAAAGTTGGTGACCAGTTTAGTTATAACGGTGATATTGCTACGATATTATCGATAACCACTATTAGCGTATCAGTAGGTGGTGCGATAGCATCAGCGAGTGGTCAGAAAATATTAGTAGAGCATGTGGGAACGGCTAGAGATAAAGAAATCCCAGTTGAAAACGCTACAAACGCTGAAAACGCAACCAAAGTAAATGGTTTTACAGTTGAAAAAGATTCAAATAATAGCATAGTTATAGATGGAACAATTTTAAGTTATAGAAAATTAGTGTTTCAAGGAACGCAAAAATTGTCCGAGAACTCTAGATTTACTTGGGATATTGATGAAAACTATCAAAAACTTCTTATAGTGTGTAAAGGTTCTTCAAACTATGGAGGTGGCCCCGGAAGAGGCTTTTGTTTTCCAGTATATAGGAACAGACTGGCGGAAGATTCTGACACATTCGCTCCTATTTTGGCTTATGGGTCTTGGATGAATATTAACGACGTACAAACATACCCTATATATAGGCTTAAGCATTCAGATGCTACTGATTATAACATAGACATATCAGATATACTCGAAAGTATTGATGGTGGTAAAACTTGGGAAAGTTTACAAGGTGCGACAGTTACGGAAATATGGTTAGAGCGTTAAAACAAAGAAAAATGAAAGTAATAAGTAAATTTTTATATAGATTATTAGGTCTATGACCTTAATATAACGTAGAGAAACGGAAAATCGCAAAAAGGTAGAGAAACCTTAAATCGCAAAACACAGACACAGAAGTCTTAAAAAGGCAAATGGAGGTAAATGAAAAATGAAGATTACGGATAAAATCCAAGGGTATGACAAGATGACCCCAGAAGAAAAAATCGCGGCACTCGAAGGCTACGAATTACCTGACCCTGATTACTCAGGATATGTCAAGAAAGAGGTTTTTGATAAAACAGCATCGGAACTCACCGAATATAAAAAGCAATTACGTGAGAAGTTGTCTGCTGATGAAATCAAGGCTAGAGAAGATGCTGAAAAGCAAGAGAAATTACAGAGTGATTACGATGCTCTTGTAAGAAAGGTTGCTCTTTCTGAGAACAAGGCTAAATTACTTGGTCTTGGTTATGATGAGAAATTAGCAACCGATACGGCTGAGGCAATGCTTGATGGTAATATCGACAAGGTACTTGCTAACCAAAAGAAACATCTTGATGCTGTGGAGAAGAAAATTCGTGAGAACGTTTTACAAGATACTCCAAAACCAGAGGGAGGTAGTTCCTCAGAAACAATGACTAAAGAAAAGTTTAGGGAAATGTCACCTAAAGAAAGATATGATTATTCAGTGGCTCACCCTAACGAGTACAAACAAATTTACAAAGGTTAATTTGTTAGCAACGGAGGTTGTTGAATATGGAGATATTCGAAGTGATAAAGGAGTACCCCAAATATAGTATATCTACTTATGGACGAGTTATGAAAACCCATAACCGTAAGATTATGAAACCGAGTCAAAAACCCAATGGATATATGTCAATAAATTTATTCACTAGTGATGGTAGACGAAAGAAAGAGTTAGTTCACAGATTGGTGGCAATAACCTTTATTCCTAATCCCAATGGGTTACCACAGGTTAATCATATCGATAGAGTAAGGTCTAATAATTGCGTGAGTAATTTAGAATGGGTTACGGCTAAAGAAAATAGCGCCAAGAGTTCTGTTCCTAAGAAAATACGTGTAATAAGCATTAAATCTGGTTATGTAGCCGAATTTGATAGTGTACGTGAGGCGAGTAATGTTCTTTCGTTGACGGAATCTAATATATCGGCTTGTTTACATAATAGTAGACAAAAAACACATAAAGGGTACATCTTTGAATTTATTTAAATAATTTTTTGGAGGTAATAAGTATGAGTCACACTATTTATGACAATTTTTTCCTTTCTAATGAAGTAGAGGACCAATTTAATTCACATTTAGATTTACAACAATTCTGTACTATTGACCGTTCTCTTGAGGGTACGGCTGGTATGCTTAGAAAAATTAACGTTTATAGAGCAACCAATGGTACTGAAAAGGTAGCACAAGGTGAAGGTAACACCAAGAGTATTGAGGTTTCTTATACTCCTGAAGAGTATAGAATCTTACTTGCTCAAAACAGATTCGAGTATTTCGATGAGCAAGCTATGACGGACCCTAACCTTGTTCCAGTTGGTGTAAGACACATGGGTACTGACTTATTCAACACTGTAAATGCTGACATTTTTGCAGAATATAAGAAGGCTAGTCTTTCTGTAGATGCAAGTATTCCAGATTTTGCGGCTTTCGTTGATGCACAAGCGAAACTCAATCTCGAAAACCTTGAAGGTGTAACTGTATTTGGTTGGGTATGTCCTGCTGATATGGCTAAAGTTCGTAAGGCTCTTAAGGATGACCTTAAGTATGTTGAGGCATTTGCTAAACAAGGTTACGTAGGTACTGTAGGTGGTGTAAACCTTTACACTAAGGCTGATGCTACTCCGGGTGAAATCTTAATTGCAACTAAGGATGCTGTTACTCTCTTTGTTAAGAAGGGTACTGAGGTTGAACAACCACCTCGTGATGCAGGTGACGCGAACATCCGTAAGAATACTATTCTTTCTAGAAAGTATTATTTAGCGGCTCTTACCGATGCTACTAAGGTTGTTAAGATTGCGCTTGCGGGTTAATCACTAGGATATGGAGGTATAAGGTATGACGGAAGTTGATAAATTATCATTATTAAGAGTAATGGTAGGACAACCATCCACTGACGAGAATTGGAGTGACAATGTACTACTATCGTACCTTAAACTCGCTGGTGAAAAGATTATAAATCGTGCCTATCCGTATGATGATACGGTAACCGAAGTTCCACGTAGATATGGAGCATTGCAATGTGAAATTGCATCTTATTTACTCAACAAAAGAGGTGCTGAAGGTCAAACAGCACATTCTGAGAATGGTGTAAATCGTACTTATGAAAATGCTGATGTGCCTGAATCTCTTATGAGTAATATTACTCCATTTATTGAGGTGATGTGATGAGGTGTATGGTACGAAATCAATCAAAATTTTATTACGCATTGTACATAGATAAGACCGAAATTATTGATGAGTATGGTAATCATACTGGGGAATACGAAATAACCCATAGTGAGCCTATTAAGGCTCAAGGGAATATATCTAGTGCAAGGGGTGAAACCCAAGTAAGACAGTTCGGTGAGAGTGAGAGTTACGATAAAGTGATTGTTCTTGACAATCCTAATACTCCTATAAATGAGTACTCAATTTTATGGGTCGATACTCTCCCTCACTTGAATGGAGATGGGTCAACCGATACTCCCCACGATTACGTTGTCAAAAAGGTCGCACGTGGCTTGAACAGTGTGTCTATAGCAATAAGTAAGGTGAACGTACAAAATGGCTAAGAAAGTAATCTCATTCGGCTTAAACACAAAAGATATTGATAGAGTTATCAAAGAGCTTGAACAATATAAAATTGAGTTCCAAAAGAAAGTAGATACCTACCGAAAAAGAATAGCAGAAGAAATAGCGGTGAATGCCTCACTTAATTTTGGAAGTTCTCAAATGGAAGATATTGTTGGTACTATCGTAAATGGAAAATTAGTAGTCGGTAGTAGACCTCGAACACCTGATGTAACAGTTAATGTTAGTGAGCGAGGTAATATCTCGGTGGTAGTAGCCGATGGTGAAGATGCTGTTTGGTGTGAGTTTGGTGCGGGTGTTTATCACAATGGCTCGGTTGGTAGTTCTCCTAACCCCTATGGTAAGGATTTAGGTTTTACTATAGGTAGTTATGGTAAGGGTCTTGGAAAACAACAAAAATGGGGTTATTACGATGAGAACGGAGAAGTAGTTATCACACGTGGTACTCCGGCATCGATGCCAATGTACAATGCGGTACAAGAAGTAATGAGAAAAGCAATAGAGATAGCAAGGGAGGTGTTTGGATAAATGATAGATATTGAAAAAGATATATTCAATATAGTTGCAAAAGCGGTTAGAGATGTTTACCCAAACATTTACATAAGTGGTGAGTACGTTAAATCTCCACCTAAATTCCCAGCCGTTTCTCTTGTAGAAATGGATAATTCGGCTTATACAAGGACTCAAACGAGTGATAACGTAGAAAATCACGTTGATTTAATGTATGAGTTGAACGTTTATTCAAATAAAACAAGTGGCAAGAAAAGTGAGTGTAAGGCGATTGCATCACTCATTGATAACGAGTTAGCGGCTCTCGGTTTTAGTCGCACAATGCTACAACCTATGCCTAATATGGATGATGCCACAATCTATCGAATGATAGGAAGATATAGGGCGGTAGCATCAAAAGATAAAAAGATTTATAGGAGGTAAGTATTATGGCTATTTCTAC
>JAEIGA010009490.1_pt1 | contig 14730 bp, 13 predicted proteins | sample 9270691 | NCBI WGS metagenome assembly JAEIGA01 (sample SAMN17057246, study PRJNA624740) | gut metagenome | biome: biome; isolation source: fecal sample | host: Bos grunniens | place: China: Xizang | collected 2019
CCGGACAGATACGATGCAAAAGGTGTATCACAATGGGGAATAAAAGGCCCGATGCCTACCATTTCCGGATTGAGCTCCTTTAAGAAAAGCATATCTTCTGCTAAATTTTCGGTAGTTTGGTATGGTGAACCTACCATAAAGCCGCTGCCTGTCTGAAATCCTACTTTTTTTAAATTAAACAGACATTGCTTTCTTGTTTCAAGTTTCATTGTATTGGGATGAAGCAAGCTGTAATGGCTGTCGTTTGCTGTTTCGTGTCTGAGCAAGTACCTGTCTGCACCGGCATTCCGTAGCTGTTGATAGCTCTCTAAGCTTCTTTCGCCTAAGGAAAGTGTTACTGCGGAATCCTTGTACCTTGCTTTTAGTGTTGATATAATATTTGTGAGTACGTCATCCGAAAAATAAGAATCTTCGCCGCCTTGTAAAACGAAAGTCCTGAATCCTAACTTGTGGCCTTCCTCGGCACATTTGAAAATCTCGTCGGGCATAAGTCTGTATCTTTTTGCGTTTTTATTGGATGCTCTTATGCCACAATAATAGCAGTCGTTTTTACAGATGTTTGAAATTTCTATAAGTCCGCGAATAAAAACTTTTTTGCCGTATTGGGCATGACGGACAGTACGTGCTTGTGCAAAAAGATATTCTGATACAGAAGAGTTGTCTTCTGCCGAACTTAAATGCTCAATCAGCATAATCCATTCTTTTTTTGTAAGCTCTTGCGTGTCTCGCAGTTTTTCGATTAAGCTATACATTGTAATCACCTCTTTTGCAAAAAGAAAAGCTCTGCGCCGCAAGTAGCACAGAGCTTGAAATGTTAATATCTGCGTATGTGTCTTGCGGCTCAGCAAATCTTTGCCGTCAGTAGAAATTATATTATTGTATCCTTTGTTTGCAGTAGGAAAATGCCATCTGCTCACACGAGCATTTTAAGATATAGAACTATTAAGTGTCAAGAAAAAATTCTGCCGAAATCTGAAAAAAACACCGAAAATTTTCATAACCATGGACAATCCTGAATAAACTTTGTAATAACAATACAAGGAGGATTTGTGTTCATGGATGGTTTGATGACAAAAGAAGCTGAACAAAGATTATCTAAATATGGGAAAAATGTATTGGAACAAAGTAAAAAAAAATCTCCCATAATGCTTTTTTTAGGACAGTTTAAGGATGTTATGACTTTGATATTGTTGGCATGTACGGGAATATCTGCGTTTATGAAGGATTGGGTTGAAGCAATTGTAATGATCGGTATTGTGGTTGTTAACGCAATTATGGGTTTTGTGCAAGAATTCCGTACGGAGAGGACGATTGAAGCTTTGCGTTCAATGACAGCAATGCATGCAAAAGTACGTCGAGACGGTAAAGTTAAAGATATAAAAGCAGAGAATATTGTTCCGGGTGATATAATTTATGTAAAAAGCGGTGATGTAATACCTGCGGACGGCTACATAATTGAGTCGGTTGGACTCACTGTAGATGAAGCAATGCTTACGGGAGAATCTGTTGCTGTGGAGAAAAAGGCATATACGGGAGAGAAAAACGGTAGCGACAAGGTGTATTCCGGAACGATGGTCTTTAGTGGAAAAGCAACTGTTGAAGTGACAGAAACAGGCATGAATACAAAAATGGGGAAAATTTCCGGAATGATACAGCAGGTTAAAGAAGAAAGTACACCGCTACAGAAAAAATTAGCAAAAATGGGAACTTATATTGTAATTGCCTGTGTTTTTATTTGTTTAATCGTCACGATAACAGGATTAATAAGAGGAGAAGAACCTGTTAATATGCTGCTTACAGGTATAAGTCTTGCGGTGGCTGCTGTACCTGAGGGACTTCCTGCTATTGTTACAATTTCCCTTGCCTTAGGAGTGCAGAGAATGGCATCAAACAAAGCCTTGGTAAGGAGACTTCCGGCTGTGGAGACACTTGGAAGTACAACCGTTATTTGCTCAGACAAAACGGGAACCCTTACACAAAATAAAATGTCGGTGCGAGAAGTGTTTTCGTTATCTAAAAAATTACCATTGATTTTTAGGTTGTGCAACAATTCTGCAGATGCAACAGAGAGCGCTTTATACGGAATAGGCGGAGAGGAAACCGTAAGGAATGCTGCGGAATATACAAGAGTTGCCGAGATACCTTTTGATTCAAAAAGAAAATGCATGAGTGTAATTGTAAAAAATATTAAGGGCGAATATTTCATTATGACAAAGGGCGGTGCCGATGTGGTATTGGCAAAGGCAACATATTATGAAAATCACATGGGAAGCGATCAAATAAAAGTTATAGATGGTATTAAAAGAAAACAGTTTCAGAGCAAGAATAATGAAATGGCTGCAAAAGCATTAAGAGTATTAGCCGGTGCATATAAGAAAATTACAGCAGAAGAAGCAGAGGGTTTTCGTATGGGAAAAAGAAAAAGCGAAGGACTCGAAAACGGTATGATATTTACGGGTTTTGCAGGTCTTATGGACCCTCCGAGAGAAGAAGTGCCGGGAGCTGTTAAAATGTGTGCGGAAGCGGGCATCAGAACTATAATGATAACTGGGGACCATAAGGTTACTGCTGCTGCCATTGCAAAAGAGGTGAACATAACGGGAAATGCCGTTATGACAGGTGATGAAATCAGTGCCATGAACGATGTTGATTTTGAAAAAGCAGTGGAAAAGGTAAATGTTTATGCACGAGTACAGCCGGAGCATAAATTGAGAATTGTAAAGACATTAAAAAAGAAAAATAACATTGTGGCAATGACGGGAGACGGTGTGAATGATGCCCCTGCAATAAAAGAGGCAAATATTGGAGTCGCAATGGGCGTAAACGGTACAGATGTTACAAGAGAAGCGTCAGATATGGTATTGATGGATGATAATTTTGCCACGATTGCAGAGGCAGTTAAGCAGGGCAGAGGTATTTATGATAATATAAGAAAATTTATACGATATATGCTGGCGTGTAATTTGGGAGAGGTTGTTACAATGTTTGCAGCTATGTTGTTAGGCTTGCCGCTGCCATTGTATCCGATACAGATTTTATGGGTAAATCTTGTGACGGACGGATTGCCGGGCATTGCTTTGGGGCTTGACTCCGTAAGTGACGATATTATGAAGAGAAAGCCGATTTCTGCAGATAAAGGGCTTTTTAGCGGAAAACTTCCTTTTTTGATAATATTCAGAGGTATTCTTATAGGGTTGTGCACATTAGGTGCATTCATGTTTGTGAACTATACTTCGGAAAATGCGGAACTTGCACGCACTGCTGCCTTTTTTACACTTGTTATGACGCAAATTGTTCACTCCTTGGAATGCAGAAGTGAAACGAAAGGTATTTTAGAAAACGGAATCAGAGAAAATTTGTGGTTGCTTTCTGCCGGAGCCTTTTCGCTCCTTTTGATGATGGCTGTAATATATGTGCCGATGCTTCAAGGTGTTTTTAAAACGGTTGCTTTGGGTTTCCCTCAGCTTATAATTGTGGCATGTTTTACTGCTCTGGGACCGATTATAGGAGGGATAATTAATGAAATTATTTCTCTTGCGGAAAAGAAATAGTTGTGGCATAATTTAAAGGTATGTAGTACTAATATTCGAAAGATAAATTGCGAAGTTGCGATAGGGGAGTGTTGCCATGGGCACACAAAACGATAAAAAAACTATATTTGGTTTAAAAGATAAAAGAATATTTAAAGACGGCAAGCTCCTGAGCAAAAAAACAGTTTTTTTGCTTATTGCGGGCTTGCTTGTATTTTCTGTTATTATTTTGCTTTCTCCGATATTCGGTATTACAGAAGTGAAAATATCAGAGGTTAAATTGTATTCTTCTGAGGAGATTTATGGTGCATTTGAAGAATATAAGGGTTCCAATGGTTTTATATCTTTATTAAAAAACACTACATTTTCTCAAATAGATAATATTTTCAAAAAGAGGTACACAGAGAAAGAAAAAAGTATGCTTTTTGATTATCCTCTTATAAAAAAAATAGAGGTCAAATACAGCATGCCGGGGGAACTGGTTGTAGAAATTGAGGAACGTACACCCGTTATGATGACAGAAAAGGATGGTATGTATCTTTATTTGGACTCTGAAGGATATTTGTTGGGAGCATATACTCAGGCTGATAAGCCTGATATGCCACTTGTTAAGGGCATAGATATTAATGATTATAAAATAGGAACGTCAATAGCAGATGGTAAGAACACTTCAATTGATACATCAATAAAAATTTGTAGTGTGATGAAGCAACTTTCTATGCTTTCTTATATTGATATTATTGATGTTTCGGATTATAATAACATAAGAATGCATTGCTCGCCGTCTCTTACCGTGAAGTTTGGCGGTTCTGAGGATGTTGGTAGAAAGCTTTCCTATATAAAGGGAATTGTTGACAGTGGATATGACGGGGCATCAAATGGTGTTCTTGATGTATCTGCAGGGGGGAATCCTATTTTTAAAGAGAATGCTGAGCCGGAGAAAACACCGGAGCCTGAGGCAAGCACGAATCCGGAGGCAGTGAATAGTGAAACACCGAATTGAGAAGGGAGCGTGTAAGGAATGATTCCTGTTCTTGGTCTGATAATTGGTTTGATCGTGGGAATCTTTTTGCCGGGAGAAATTCCGACAGAGTATTCTATATATGTTGCTGTTGCAATTCTGGCTACGCTGGACAGTGTGATGGGTGGTGGCGTTGCAGCGATGGAGGAACGTTTTGACTTAAGGTTGTTTATTTCAGGCTTTGCAGGTAATGTTTTCCTCGCAGTGTTGTTGGCTTTTATAGGCGACAAAATGGGCATTCAGTTGTATATGGCAGCGATATTCGCTTTTGGTACGAGGCTTTTTGCGAATTTTGCCACAATCCGAAGGCTTTTGATAAAAAAATACAGTAAAGAAGCAAAAAGTAAAAACGAAGACAATGTGATAAAAAAAGATAATGTGATTTAAGAAAAAGGCAGGTAAAGAAAATGGTGAAATATGTAGCGGCACTCGATATCGGTACAACCGGTTTGAGAATGTTAGTTGGAAAGGTTACTGACTCGGGAAGTACACATATAATTGCAAAAACAGCCGTTCCTTGCAGGGGAATAAGAAAATATCAAATAGAGGATCCTGCAGAGCTTGTAACATCTATACGCAAGGTTCTTAAGAAAATAGAGGAACAGACAGACATTATAGTAAAATCTGCTTATGTAAGTATACAAGGTGCGTACGTAGGGTATGTCAGAAATACAGCAGTAGTCAATGTAGAGGATGGTACTGTTTCTAAGTCAACTATTGCGGATTTGTTAGATAAGACGTCAGATATAGAATTGTATGAAGACGAGAATTTAGTAGATGTTATACCTGTTAAATATGTTATTGACGAGGCAGAGTCCGTTAACGACCCTTATGGTTTAGAGGCACAAACTTTAAGAGTTGAAGCAGATATTATTACTGCAAATGCAGATGCAGTTGATAAGATTACAGCTTGTATAAAAGAAGCCGGCCTCGAAGTAGATGGGTTTATTCCGTCGTCGGCTGCAATGATGGGACTTATTCCTGATTATGATGAAGATGAAAACAGCACCCTTTTAATTGATGTGGGTGGAAGTAATACAGAGTTTATTGTGTATTCCAATACATATCCATTCTTTGCTTCAAGTATTCCCGTAGGTGGAGACCACATTACAAACGATATAGCGGCAGTTTTGAATATTAGTCCCGAAGAAGCGGAAACCATAAAGCGTGACTATGCCATAGCTGCAGCAGAGCTTGTAACAAATAATGTTGATGTGGCAGTTTTCAACATAGAAAAGGGTATGCAGGAGCTTGTTAAAATTAAGGATATAGTAGAAATTATGGAGGCAAGAATTGTTGCACTTCTCAATATAATTGCTGATAAACTTGAGCGTGAGGACATTAGTTCCGCAGGTATAAGCAGAGTGATTTTCTGTGGCAATGGTTTGAATTCCTTTAATGGTCTTGATACATTGTGCGAAGAGATTTTTGAATCAAAATACGTTAAGGTTGATTTTACAAGAGCTACGGGAATGAAAAGTTGCTACACATATTCGGGGGGCATGGTAATGTACATTTCAAAGCTTTTGCCTCTTGGAAGAGTTGACTCTAAAATTGAGAAGAGAAGCTATGCGGCAGAACAGACCGGCGGACAAAGTAAAACAAAGATTGTGTCAGATGCTATTTCCGGCGTGAAGGATAAGGTTAAAGGTTTTGTTGCAAGGTTTAAGGAGTAAAAAGAGCTTTTTTGACTTTTTTAGAGGAAAATTCAAAAAAAGTGTTGCATAACAAACGTTAATGATGTATATTATTACGGATAGTAAATATTTTTAACTACCATAAGAAACAAATACAAACAACAAATTTTAACAGAAGATAAAATTTAAGTGTTATTTAAGGAGGGCTTATCTTGAGTATTGAATATGACAGCGAGGCAGGCAAGGACGCTAAGATAATTGTAATAGGTATCGGTGGCGGCGGTAATAACGCCGTTGACAGAATGATTGAATCAGGTATGTCAAGTGTTGATTTTATAGCAATGAACACGGACAAGCATGTTCTTTTAAAATCAAAAGCAGGTACAAAGATTCAGTTGGGAGAGAAACTTACACGTGGTTTAGGTGCAGGTGCAAATCCCGAAGTTGGTGAAAAAGCTGCGACAGAGAGTCGCGATGAGATTACTAATCTTCTTACCGGTGTTGATATGGTATTTATTACAGCAGGTATGGGAGGCGGTACAGGAACAGGTGCTGCACCTGTTGTTGCAGAAATTGCCAAGAGTTTGGGAATTCTTACAGTAGCTGTTGTAACAAAACCTTTTGCATTCGAAGGCAGAAGAAAAATGATGGCTGCTCTTAAGGGTATAGAAAAACTCGAAGAAAATGTTGACTCACTCGTAATTATTCCTAATGACAATATAATGAAGATTGTTGACGAGAAAGTTACTTTCCAGAATGCATTCAGACTTGTAGACGAAGTACTCAGCAGTTCTGTTCAAGGTATCTGCGATATTGTAACTGATGTTGCAGACGTTAACATTGACTTCGCTGACGTTAAAACTACAATGTCAAATAAGGGAATCGTACATTTGGGTGTTGGTCGTGCATCAGGTAAAAACCGTGCAGAAGAAGCTCTTAAAATGGCTGTTGAGAATCCTCTTCTTGAGACAAGCATTCGTAATGCTAAATCAGTTCTCGTTTACTACACAGGTGACAATATTAACATGATGGAGCTTACACTTGTAAACAACCAAGTACATGAAGATGTTGATGCAGATGCTCAGATTATTTTCGGTGCTATGGAGTCTGATGATATGAATGACGAGATGAAGGTTACTGTTATTGCTGCAGGTTTTGATAATCAAGATATAGGCGATGCTATGGATCTTGATACAAAGACAACAATATCAGCAGCTCAAGCAGATGAGGTTGATTCTTCCAGAAGACGCAGATCAAGTGCAAGTGATGATTTTGATGTTCCTACATTCTTGCAGAACAGAAAATAATCCGTAAAATAAGTAATTCAAAGCTGTACGAAAGTACAGCTTTTTTTTATCTAAAAAGATATTTTAATACCCTTTCTTCGATATCTACAATTATTACATCTTCTCCTATTTTTTTTATCTTTTCAAAAGGTATTATTAATTCTGATTCTTTTGATGAGGCGCCGAAAAGCTTGCCGGCTCCGGCAACCATAATTGATTCTAGACGTCCGGTTTCAAAATTTACATCGGCATCACTTACAAAGCCAAGTCGCCTGCCGTCAGACAGGTTAACAACCTCATTGTTTTTAAATAAACTCACTCGTCCCACAAAAACACTCCAATAATCTTTTTGTACTAATTAATTATACGCTGTAAAAACTTGTCAGTATAACTTAAATGCGGCATATTTCGTCAGTTGCTTTACATATAATTTATGTATGTAAAGTAAGGCAGGAGGTTAGGAAATGAATACGGTTTATTTAGATGTACTTATTGCAGAAAATATGCTAATGAATTTTGTAATTTTGCACATAACATCAAGGATAACATCTACTGCCTCCTCAATAAAAAGGTTGATGTTCGGTGCGGCAGTAGGTACTGCTTATGCAGTTGTTGCCTTATACATAGAAACATTTTTCACAGCCTTGGCAGGTAAATTAATTTTATCGGCATTTATGGTAGTTATAGTTTTTTGGCCGGTAAATTTTAAAAGATTTATGAGATTTTCTGTGTTTTTTTATGCTGTGACATTTTTGTTTGCCGGAGTTTCATTTGCTGTGCTTCTTTCGGGGAATACAAAGGCAGTAAGTAATCTTTTGATTACAGTCTGTCTTGGATATTTATTAATTACAGTATTGGAAAATTATATAAAGAAAAACAAAAATAAGAAAAATATATCAGCAAATGTATACATACAATTTGATAAGAATTCGGGAGAGGGAGTTTGGTTACCTGCAATAGTAGATACCGGAAATTCGCTGCGCGACCCATTTAGCGGTAAGCCGGTGATAATTGCAGAAGTGGCAGCTGTAGAAGATATGATACCGGGCGAAATATGTGAACAAATTAAAGATAACAGTTTGAATTTTGTCACAGAGGGAATTTTGTCAACTTCGAGTGGGGCAGAGTGGCTGAAGAGGCTGAGGATGATTCCGTATAAAGCGATAGGTACAGAAAACGGAATGCTGACCGGTTTTAAGGCTGATGTAGTGCGCATCATGGAAGGAGGGGAAGAGGGTACAAAAGGTAAAGGTGCCGAACTCACCGGCATTGTAGTATGTCTCTACGCAGAGGCTCTTTTTGAAGACGAAGAATACAAGGCGCTTTTGGCGCCGGAAATGATTGCGTAAAAAGAAACAGTTTGGGAGGAATTAATAATGATTATTTGGAAAATAGGTGTTTTTTTTAGGCTTAAATGGCTAAAAATGGCACGTAAAATGGGACTGGGGTGTACAGGTAGCGTTTTTTACATAGGTGGTGCGGAAACGCTTCCGCCGCCTCTTTCTGCAGAGGAAGAGAATTATTTAATGAAGCATTTTGATGATGCCGGCATGGATGTACGCTCTATTTTGATTGAGCATAACTTGAGGCTTGTGGTATACATTGCAAAAAAATTTGAAAATACAAATGTGAATGTGGAGGATTTAATTTCTATAGGCACAATTGGATTGATAAAATCAATAAACACGTTTGCTCCTAATAAAAATATTAAGCTTGCGACGTATGCTTCCAGGTGTATAGAAAATGAGATACTTATGTATTTAAGAAAAAGCACAAGGCAAAAGACAGAGGTATCTATTGATGAGCCTCTTAAGGCTGATTGGGACGGCAATGAATTGCTGCTTTCCGACGTGCTTAGCAGTGATGAAGATATAGTTTCAAGAGATATAGAAGACGAATCAGAAATGGAAATGCTTCATGCTGCTTTAAACAAGCTCTCGCCGAGAGAACGCAAAATTATGGATTTGAGGTTCGGCTTTTCTGATGGAGAAGAGATGACTCAAAAAGAAGTTGCCGACATGCTTGGGATTTCTCAATCGTATATTTCACGCTTGGAGAAGAGAATTATTGGCAGGTTGCGAAAAGAGCTTGTAAAAAGCGGCATTTGAGATTTTCTTCAAAGGTATTATACGAATTTTCGTAAGTGTTTCAAGGCGTTTTTTTCAAGACGGGAAATTTGAGCTTGACTGATACCGATTTCTTCAGCAATTTCAGTTTGCGTTCGACCTTCAAAAAAGCGCAGATTTATTATCATTTGCTCCCGCTCAGGGAGCTTTTTCATTGCTTCGTTAATTGTTATTGTTTGTTCCCATGTGCTATCGATATTTTCGTTATCGCGAATTTGATCCATGACACAAACTGTATCTGTTCCGTCTTGAAATATGGGCTCAAACATAGAAACTGTGTCTTGTACAGAATCTATTGCCATTGCCAATTCTTCACGATCTACTCCCAGTTCTTTGGCAAGCTCGTTGATTGTAGGCTCTTTATTATTTTTGTTAAAAAGATCTTCGCGCATTTGCATGGCTTTGTAAGCTAAATCACGCAGAGAACGGCTGACTCTGATAGCATTGTTGTCCCTAAGATAACGACGTACTTCGCCGATTATCATCGGAACTGCGTATGTGGAGAATTGAACTTCTTGAGTAACATCAAAATTGTCAATGGCTTTAATTAAACCGATACAGCCTACTTGAAATAAATCGTCGGCAGGCTCGCCTCTGCTATTAAAACGCTGTATGACACTTAATACCAATCTTAGGTTACCTTGTATAAATTGTTCTCTTGCAGCTAAATCACCTTGCAGAATTCTGTTGAAAAGTGACTTCTTTTCCTCTGAAGATAGAACAGGCAGCTTGGCAGTATTTACACCGCATAATTCAACTTTATTAATCAACATAAATCGTGTCCTCCGAAATGAATGTGCATTCTGTATTCGATTTATATTGATTATGGTCTTTATGCTAAATTTTTAAACTTGAAATTTATGTAAAAAAGACCGGCGTTAAATCCGGTCTGTAATTACTCTGCATTCTATATAGTATCGTTTCTCACAAGCCTCACCCATTGAAAATGTTTTGCGAGGTAAGGCTCCTTTTTCCGCTACAGTGGGGAACAAATCGTTCTTGTCCATAGAAGGTAAATAAAAGCCGATGTTGTTGTCGGCATTTGCCAGCTCTTTTACGGAATCGTCTCCGTGTATATAATCGATTTTAATATCCGGTGTTTCCGCTACGTATCTGTCAAGAATTAATTGAAGCGCTCCTACCGCCAACATGTGGGTGGATTTAGGTATGTATAGCTTGCCTTGCTTTTCTTTTGTGATATACGGAATAACGTGTGTGTTTTCTGCTTCTTTATCTACACTGCAACCGTTTTTTATAAAATATGAAATAATATCATCAAAATTTACATTAAAAACAACTCTGTGAATTGGCTCGAAGATTATGCCGGCATCATGAAGATTGACTATTTCAACCATTGCAAAACGAGCATTTTCACAAGGCAAACCTGCTTTTTTCAACTCTTCGTAATGGCATTTGGCAGAGGCGAGAGAATGATTTCCGTCGCCTACGGCAAAAAGAAAACCGTCAGAAGAAGCGCGGAGATTTTCAAGAGCAGTAAAAACACCGTTATAGACATCAGGTGCAGTATTTTGATTAACAGCATAGCCGACTATTGAGCCTCCGTTTTTCATAAGGTCTGTGCTGTAAATCGGTTCTGCCGATGAAAGTTTATCTGCAACAGGCTCAATAACTGTTTTTTGAGGGTCATCTATCAGAATCATAATGTGCGGCATTTCTAAAGATGCGTTTTTGCGCACTTTCATGCGTGGCGGAATTCTTTCTGTTACAGTACCCTCAGTTGCTCTGATAAGTGACTTGGCGCCTTTATGAAAGTCATACTTCTCTAAATCTAAAGCAGCGACAAGGCCGGTGCGTACAGGCGAGTATGGTGTGCTGCGTTTAATAAGTATAAAAGATTGAGGATATTCCGTAAAAATACCTGATTCGATATAATCTTTCATGTTTTGATTTATTTTTAAAATGCGACTTTCTACATCAGCATTTTCAAGATAAATTTCGGGAAGCATAAGATTATAAGTCGAGTGAGCATTTGTGACGATATTTTCAACATCGCTCCAGTATTCCGGCTCTGATGTGTATTGGTCGCAGGCAACGGTTGCCCATTTATACATATTAATTGATTTGTTGGGCAATAATATATCGGGAGCAATAAGTCCGATGTTTTTGTATGTTAAATCCTTGTTGGACAATAAAAACACTCCTTTTAATTTGATAAGTATATTTAAACATTTTTTTGAGAAATATACAATAGTTATTTGGACAGGATGTTTGGGTGATAAAGATGATTCGTATACAAGAATGCAAAGGTGTGCCGGTGGTATGTTTGAAAGATGAGGGCAGATTGGGTTTTGTTTCTGACCCGCTTTATGATGAGCAAAATAATGTGAAGGGATTCTTGCTGGATGGCGAGAATGGTTTTACGGGGAAATTTCGAAAAAAATATATTGCCTTGGAAGATGTTCTTAAGTTGAATGACAGCGTTTGCGTAGTGTACAGCCGTGATTCCGTAAGAAAATATGAGGGAAGAAAAAAGTTTAAAACGGAATGTTCTCTTGCTGAGGTGATGGGGCGCGGTGTTTTGTCTAAAAACGGCGAAAATATAGGTGTGATACACGATATGATTTTTGATATAGAAACCGGCGCGTTAGAGGGTTTTGAACTTTCAAGGGGTTTTATCAATGACATGCTGGAGGGACGGAGAGTTATTTTTATGCGTGACGGAGTGGAATTTGGGGAAGAATATATTATTGCAAGGAGTGAAGATGATGAGTAATAAATTAACGTGTATTGTTATAAAAGGAATGCTTATTGGTGCTGTTGTTGGTGGCAGTGCTGCATATATTACGGGCATGGACTTGACGTGTAAATGCAGAAGCATGCAGAAAAAGGCGTGTAATATGTATAAAAACATGCGTAAATTAATGATGTGATAAATGAAAAATGCCGGTAGATTTTTTAGCAAAATAATACCACTCATTCCCGTTGCTTTTATAGGGGTAGTGTTTTTTTTGTTGCGCAAAAGACTTGCCGGCGTTTTTGTTCCCGTATTTGTTGCTGTTGTTATGGCATATATGCTTGATCCGTTGGTGGATTTGGTGCAAAAACATATGAAATTAAAGGGAAATAAAACGAGAATAAAAGCAGTCGGAATTGTTTTTGCTTCGTCACTTATTGTTCTTGTGGTTTTTGTGTCTTTCGTTGTGCCTGTTATTATCTCGAATACTGTAGATATTATGGAGAATACGGATGATTTTCTGCCTAAAATAACTGTGTATATAAAAAATAATATATCTGATGAACATGGTGAAATTAAACAAAAAATACTTGAAATTACTAATTCTGCTGCAGAAGGCATCTCGTCAAAAATAGATAGTATATCCGCCTCGGCATCTTCTTTTTCGCTCTACAGCAAGGTCTCCGGAGCATTGGTGGGTGTTATTACATCAATTGTGCTTACTTATTATTTTTTGAGAGATAAGACGATGATATTAAACGGAATTTTTGGGTTTTTCCCTTATAAGTGGCGTAAGTATGTGGCAGAAACTTTTAATGAATTAGGTATGATTTCTGCAAAGTTTATACAGGGGCAACTTTTTGTGGCGCTGATAGTAGGCACATTGGAAATGTGTGGCTTGTTTTTACTGAAAATGCCGTATAGTGTTTTTTTTGGAATAATTGGGGGAGTGTCCAATATGATACCTTACTTCGGACCGTTTATAGGGGCTGTTTTGCCTGTTGTAACCGCCTTGACAATTTCTCCTTCAAAAGCTTTATGGGTAGTGGCTTTGTTTTTGATTGTACAGCAAATGGATAACCATTTTATTTCTCCGAGAATAATAGAAGGTAATCTGGGAATACATCCGGTAACTGTAATAATTATACTTTTTATAGGACAAGAGTTCTTTGGGATATGGGGTATTGTTGGCGCAGTGCCTGTTTATGCGGCAGGGAAATGTCTTCTTGTCAGAATGGGTAAGTTAATCTATGCCAAAAATATAAAGTGTATAGAAATGTGATTTTGGGGGAAACCAATATATATTTTTATAATAAAAACAGAAGGAGTTTTTTGTATGTTTATATGTGATTCTATTATTAAAGGCGTAAAGGGCAGAGAGGTATTGGACTCAAGAGGCAATCCTACTGTTGAGGCGGAGGTTGTTTTAGCTACCGGTGAAACATTCAGAGGTATTGTGCCCTCCGGTGCTTCCACGGGAGAGTATGAGGCTCTGGAGCTAAGAGATAATAATCCGCAAAGATATTGTGGAAAAGGAGTAACTCATGCAGTCAATAATATTAATAATGTAATTTCTGAGCTTCTGTCAGGAATGAGTGTAACTGATATATATAAGATTGATGAAGCTATGATAAAATGTGATGGCACTAAGGATAAATCTAATTTAGGTGCAAACGCTGTTTTGGCTGTGTCCATAGCTTGCGTGTATGCCGGTGCTCATGTGTGCAGACAACCTGTTTACAGATATATAGGTGGTTTTTCCGGAAGAAAATTACCGGTGCCTATGCTTAATGTTATTAATGGCGGTGCTCATGCATCAAATAATATAGATATACAGGAATTTATGCTTGTGCCGATGAATGCACCTTCATTTAAAGAAGCGTTGCGACATTCCGTAGAAGTTTATAAAAAGTTGCAGGAAATTATAAAAAAGCAAGGATATTCCGCAGGAGTAGGAGATGAGGGCGGATTTGCACCAAATCTTAAAGAAGACAGTGAGGCAATAGAAATGATTCTTGCTGCTGTTGAAATGGCCGGTTATAAGTGTCCGGATGATTTTATGATTTCTCTTGATGTTGCTGCCAGTGAATGGGTGCAAGGTGACAGTTATGTGATGCCTAAAAGAAATGTAAAGTTCTCTACAGGGGAACTTATAAAAAATTGGGTAAATTTGTGCGCCAGATATCCGATTTTTTCTATAGAAGACCCATTAGGTGAGAATGATTGGAACGGTTGGCAAAAGCTTACAGGAGATTTGGAGGCAGTAGGAATTTACGGAATAATAGGTGATGATTTGTTTGTGACAAATTCCGAGCGTTTGAAGAAAGGCATCAAAATGAAGGCCGGCAACGGAATTTTGATAAAGCCAAATCAAATCGGAACAGTTACGGAAACGGTGGATGCAATAAGATTTGCCAGGGCAAATGGCTTTAAAA
>JAEIGA010009491.1_pt1 | contig 14730 bp, 9 predicted proteins | sample 9270691 | NCBI WGS metagenome assembly JAEIGA01 (sample SAMN17057246, study PRJNA624740) | gut metagenome | biome: biome; isolation source: fecal sample | host: Bos grunniens | place: China: Xizang | collected 2019
AATTTATCAAGGAATATGAAGCAGAGCAGAGAGCGCAGGAAAGGGCAATTGAAAAGGCAGAAAAGGCGAAAGCCGAGAAAGAATCTGTAAAGGCTGAAGTTCCGGCCAGAAAAAAGAAACTCACATACAAGGAGCAGAAGGAATTCGAGCAGATAGAGAAAGATCTCGAAGCACTGAATACAGAAAAAACTGAATTGGAAGAAGCATTGGGTACTGGTACGCTTCCGTTCGACCAGCTTCAGTCTGCATCAGAGCGTATCGGACAGATTCTTGAAGAAATCGACGAAAAGGAACTCCGCTGGCTTGAACTTTCAGAATTGGCATAACTACTTATCATCCCGAACGTCCCACTGTCATCCTGAGCGTCAGCGAAGGATCTTTGTAAAATCCGGAAGAATGACTAATTTTGTACAAAATATAACGACATCATGAAGATAAAGAACGGATTTGTACTTCGCGAAATGTGCGGAGAATTCATAGTGGCCGGAGAAGGCCTTGAACATATCAACTTCAATAAGCTTATTTCTCTGAACTCGACTGCTGCATTCCTATGGAAAGCACTTGTAGGAAAGGAGTTCACCACAGAAGAAATGGCACAACTGCTTATAGATGAGTACGGAATCGACATGGAACTCGCCATGACAGATTCTGCCAATCTATGTAAATCCTGGATTGAAGCCGGTATAGCAGAATAATCTATTAGAAAGGGGATGACTTGGTCATCCCCTTGTTGCTATAATAGTATTTATCTATATGCAATATCGCAAGACTTCATTATAAAGGCAACGATATCTGCTCCTTTCTTTTCGCCGTATACATATAAACTCACCCTATATGTGGAAGAAGTGAACGCAGCATCAACTTCATTATTGCCGAAATTACCATCAATATCCGGATTAATTCCTGCTATATATGTACTGCTGCTTCCACCTTGTACCGCCGTATTTGAAACTGACACGTACAATTCAGGAGAATAAGTACGAAATGCACTTGTATGATAGGACCTTACTGGAGTGGTTATCTTGACATTACATCCATCACTTGGAATTCTGAATGAGGGTGATAATGCCCACGCAGCAGATGGTTTGAAACATAAGTAACTTGAACCTGCGTATGAACCGACATTGCTGGTTTCCCATCCATCTGTATTCGCCTTATTAAAAGACTTACTATAAGGAAGACCGGTAATCCAGCAGTCTTGGCTATCTGAAGCTGTAACACCATCAAAGTTGACTGATGCACTGAAGACATATTTTCCCCACTGACTGTCAGTATAGGTAACATTGTCGTAAGTCAACGTATTGGATGATGAAAATGCAGTCAATTGACTACCATTATAAGTTACAGATGATGACAATAACGAAGGCGTTTTCTCAAGAATTGTGTTTGACACAGACAGTACAACTTTCCTTTCTTCAACTACAAGACGTTTATCATTGTTATTGGCGAGGCTCAATGCACTCTTTCCTTTCTTGTAATCAAGATATCTGTCGTATGTTGTATATGCCGAAACATCAACGGATATCTTTGGAGCCGGAACTGTCACGGAAGGCACAATCGAAGATACGACATCCGAATCCCCTTGTACCTTATGGCTGACATCAAGACTATATGATGTTCCTTTTGGTACATATGGCCATGTATCAGAACCGGACAATGTTCCGGAAATCGCATTTGTAGTTCTATATACCTGACTGCCGTTCTTAAGAGATACTGTTGTCTGAATAAGTCCAGCATCATGCAGAGTCTTCAATATACCTGTCAGTTTCAGGTCAGCAGTAACAGTTGTTCCTGTCAGGTATGAATTGGAATCGTATGCATGCTCCACCTTGTATGTAGCGCCATCCTTGAATTCATCTACTGTAAAAGTAACTTCATTTGAAACTACGTTTCCAAGTCGGGCACGGACTTTATATGACTTACCGTTTTCAAGACCTTTGACTACATGATAGTTCCCCTCGATAACCTCTGAAGAAGCAAGTACGTCAGACCAATCTGTCGATGACCCGTCTATTACCTCATAAACTATATGTTCATCAGACATGCCTGACGAAACAGTTGCCGGATTCACATAAAGTCGTGTAGCCCATGCACCTGCAGACTGATCGGTAGGTAGCACAATCTGAGGAAGATTGAGATTACATACAAAAGTATGAGCATGTTGTGCTGCAAATGTTCCGAGACTTACAGTAATCCTTTTTGTTTCTTCTATAGAGTTAACGCCAGAAAATGTTGCTGTTACAGACTTACCTGAAGGTACATACACATATTTACCAGCCTGGACATCCACTGAATTCTCACCATCACTCAATTCGATGCTACTGAGTTTCAGATGCTTGTCGATATCAGCAGGCAAAGTTACCATCAGCATCGAATTGGAGAGCGCAATATCATTGAAAGTTATTTCAGACTCTTTATACGGGATTATGTCAACATCCTGAGAGTCATGATAATATGGACCATCAAAGCCATTCCTGCCATATGTAGCTTCAACAGTATAGGTTCCTTTCGGCAACTCTATTCTATCAGCAGGTATCTCCCCGGGAAGGAATACCATATCATTGATACCCTCTCCTTTTACTGTAATTGTAAAATCAGACGCTTCCGGCAGATCTTCATACGGCACTGAAGCTTTTGTCGCGTAAAGATCTGATACCGTATAATCAATTGTTATAGAAGAGAACGACAGGTAGCCTTTCTGGTCTGAATTTTCCTCAATCTGAACACAAGACACTAAAAGTCCTGCCAGCAAGGCAACTACAAGAGCCGCCTTACCGGAAAGACTATTCGTATATATGTTATGATTGAACAACATCTGATATGCTTATCTCATTCTACAAATATGGATCGATAGTGACGTTCTGATCCACATCAGCAATGAGTTCATCATTAGCTGTGATAGTGATTCCAAGACCACCTGAAGCAGAACTCTGATTTACAACCACCTTGAGGCTATGACCTTCTTTAAGATTGATTGTTCCACCCAATGTCTTGTTTCCATTCAGTTCATGAGTTCCAGTCAAAGTATATTGCAATTCAACTGAACCATTATAAAAGGCAGGAACTCCGTGTGCGAGAGTTAGATCCTTTGCTCCATCAGCACGTAAACTACCATTAAGCTTGCTGACTACAAAAGAATAGTTGTCAAATACATCAGTAAATGCTTGAGTGTATTCAACTACAATCTTAGAACTCTTGGCAACACAGTTAAGAGTTGCTGTTCCTGTCTGATTAGCTGTAACAGTAACATTCTGCTCAGGAGCTGCAACTCGAAGAGCACCGTTTCCGGTTTCTGCCTCCAACGCTGTGATATTCTCTGCATATACCTTATATGTTCCAGCAGACATAACAAAAGTCTGACCTATAACCTCAGCATAGGTCTTTGTCCAACCTGTCTGATGATCCTGTGTAGGAGTAAGAATCACATTGTATTGAGCCAATTCTTCTGCACCTACAGTTGCTTTTGTGCTTACAAGAACATCATCTGCATTCAATGAGAATGAGAGAGAGCCTTCGCCTGCCATCTGTGAATCAATCACTGCCTTGTTACATGCTGCGAGCGAAAGAAGCGCTGCTGCGAAAAATAATGTCTTTTTCATGGTTTAAAAATTTATTCGTTTTATTATTGATATATAAATTCAAATTCATCAATGTGCATTGTACTTCCGACACCACCTGTAAAATAGTCTCCCAGATAACTGGCGCAACATGCTATGACTACATATTTCGGTTTACGTGTCTTGTCTCTATATTCAAGAGGAAGTTCGAAAGACTTATATTGTCCTTTTGTATTCTCATCAGACTCCATCTTTGCAAATGCAATTATTGACGGATCATTGTCAAAATCCACAAACTCACCTGCAGTTGTGTTGATTCTGAACGGAGCAGTCCAGTCAGTCAGGCATACAAGAATCTGACATTTGTCAGTCTGTCCCATCTTATCCTCATGAGGAGCTTTAGAATAATTGATTGTCTGAGGTGAATAGCTGTAATATCCTTTCAGTGCAGCTGGTCTACCTTCAAACGGTACTCCCCAATCCAACTCTGCTCCGACTCCTGCAATCTTGCCGAATTGTCCAGTGTAAATATTTCCGGCAGCAAATGCAATGACTGCGTACTTGCTTTCAAGACGTGCAGCCTTACCGCTGATCACAAATCCCTCTTCTGGAGTAGTAGATGAGCCAATGAACGTTGCCGCTCCAGGATTGGCAGAGTCCCATACTGACGGTTCTGCACCTTTAGCATATGGATAATGAATCTTGCCATCAAGATACCAGTCATCGAAACTCATATTGTACAACTGGACAGGCTTTTCGGTAACAAATGTCTTTACTTCACTATATGAGCCATTATCAGCAAGTCTTACTTCGTATTCAGTCTCTGCTTCAAGTCCGGTGATATCGACAGAAAGACCGACACCGGCAATAACTGCATCTACGGCTTCTGTCCACTCCGTACTTCCCAGTCTCCTATATTCAAGAACTGGAGAACCTTTTCCAGTGTGACTTGCATAGACCTTTGCACGATAACACCATGCGTTGATATCAGTAACAGACAAGTCAACTCTTTTCTTCAAGACCTTCAGTGTCCATTCCTTGAGTCCCCTTTCTTCAACAACAGGACCGTCGTAATAGGTCAGAAATGTCCTTCTATGTACGCAATCCAACAGCATCGGGAATGTACAGTCTTGAGTAAGGAGTTCACCTGTTCCACTCTGTCCTGTTGTGGACCTTATTACAGAACCTTCAGGTGCAAGCTTCACATCAAGGAAATTCAGTTCTGAAAGCAGCTGGTTATCCGGAACATAAACTATGACATTACCAGTCTCCACATCAATTTCCGCCTCACCTATCTGATTTTCAATCTTTACATAGCGAGTGACCGGTTGAGTTGCATACACCTTCCATATAGCATCCTCATAAACCTTTACATTCAGACGTAGTGTGTCAGTAAAGTCTACATATTCAGGGAGACCACCGACAATCTGTGCTGACTCACTCAACTCAACAGAAAGAATACGTACATTTCTGATATCAGCAGTCTCTTCCAATATGACATGTACTTCCCTGTTTGACTTGTCGATTTGTATTGATTTCTGTCCTTCAACATTGAGGGCAATGATATCAGAATCGACCAACGGGAAATCCATATCATTCTCGAACAGGCATGATGATACGCTACCCATTACAATAAAAAGCAATATGATATATTTCTTCATATCTATTTCCTCTTTTTATTGTTACCTGTCTGTATATAGATGTACACACCCATATTTATTGAGAACAGATTGATCTGGAAACTCGCATTGTTTTGCACCATCTGACTTACTTCAACCTGATTTGTCTTCTGAACAGTCTTCTGATGTGTAAATCCGAGTACACCCACTGAAACCTCAAGGGCAGCTTCATTTGTGACAAAGCAGCAGATACCAGGGACAACGCTCAACGCTCCTTTGTAGATATCCTGATATGTACCGTACTTTCTTCCATCTTCGAAAGTATAAGACTCCGATTGTGCATATGCTCCGGTAGCACGCAACTCTGCAAACATGGCGAAACGCTTGCTGTCTGCGATCGGCATATAGTTTCTCAATGTAACGGATCCAGAATATGACTGCTTCACGTAGTTCATATCAGATACGTTCAATGTCATCAGATCACCCAGCGAAAGATCAAGATTATCAAGATTGAATCCTGACTTATCATAATCAAAGCGAAGACCTAATGAAAGATTGTCACGTATAAAATATGACAACGACGGAGCAATACCGAAAGACTGAAGATTTCCTTGAGTATTATTCAGTAGAGAGAACAACATCTTATAACCAGCATCATTCATACCGTTGCCCAAATTGTAATTGGCATAGGACACAGACAATCCTGCACCGACTGTTCCTTTTGGTATAAACAGAGATGTTGCTTTTCCTATACCTCTGTCAAACGGGACAGCAGATGCCTCATCTCCGGCAGCCCACATGGAGACACCGGAGAAAAGCATGAATACTGCTATGTATATGAATTTATTCATTATCTATATCCGATTTTGGACTTCTGCTCATCTGTAAGTTCAGTTACATCATACTCGAACGAGAATTCATCAATGTACAATGTACTTCCTTCACCTCCTGTAAAATAGTCACCCAAATAACTTGCAGCAGCTGAAATCACAATGTAAGTCGGCTTTCTGGTCATTGAACGATATTCCAATGGGATGGTGAATTCAACATAATCTGAATAGGCCGCATCGGATTCAATCTTACCATGCGCGACAATATAGTCAGCATCGAATTCCACAAACTGTCCGCTTTTTGTATTGATCTGGAATGGAGCAGTCCAATCAGCCAGGGCAATCTGGATCTGAGCCTTATCCATCTTGTCCTTATAAGATCCCATACCATCACCTGTCCTGTTGATCTTTGCAGGGGAATACTTATAATATCCTCTCAAGGCCATTGGTCTTGATGTGAAAGGCACTCCCCATTCGAGCTGTGCACCGACACCATCAATCTTACCGAATTTACCGGTATAGATGTTTCCTGCGGCAAATGCTATGACGGCATACTTACTCTCCATTTTCGCAGCCTTTCCTTTTACTGCATCAGTGCCTTCAACTGGTGATGTTGACGATCCGATGAATGTGGCAGCTCCCTTATTTGCAGAGTCCCACACTGATGGAGAAGCACCGCTTGCATAAGGATACCATACCTTTCCATCCTGATACCAATCATCAAATGAAAGGTTATACAGTGTTGAAGCGCCTTCTGTACTGAACTCTATTTCACGGGTTTCAGTATCTGTTGCAGTCACTGCCTTGATGAGATATGATGCTGCCGGAGTAAGACCACCGATTTCGGCCTCAAAAGTCTTGCTGGCAGAATCAATCTTAAGAATAGATGCAGGAGCAGATGTCCACACCGACTCTGATGTCTTCCTATACATGAAGGTAAGGCCTTCAGGAACAGATCCACTGAAATACTTACCCTTGACAATAGCAAATTTTGCCCAAGGAACAACAGATACCATATCCGCCTCGACTTCAGATATGACAGCAAAATCCATAGGACATGAAGTAAGATGTCCTTTGATGTCATACAGAGTCATATCGATGTTATAGTCACCTGTAGGTAAGGCTTTCACATAATCTGTTACGTCAATCTTGAACGAAGTGGCACCATACGCAATCGCTTGAGCCTTGATACCCTTGGCTGCAAGTTCATTGATGGTCTCATAGGATGCTTCAACAAGTTCGTACCATACGAGCGGAGAGTCTGACTTGGTCATTACATCCCTGTCAAGTGAGAGAATGAAGGACTTGATACCTTCAGGAGAAGAGAATGAAAGTTCCTTCTTCGTATCATCTCCGATGATTACAGACATCTGATTTGTCAGTTCAAAGCCGTCATTTGTATCGAAAGACGGAAGTTCAGACTCAGAGAAATCAAGTTCGATATCATATTCCTGCTCAACAAGACTATTGTCAACGACAAGTCTGATTGCAGCATATCCACCTTCCCCAGTATCCTCTGCGAGTTCGAAGGAGAGATTATAATGCTGACGAGGCTTCACATCAGTATATACTGCCGAAGACCTGAAAGTAGTTCCATCAGCATTTACAAGACTGAGATTCCACTTCAAAGTACCTGTAGCAGGTATATAACCGACTCTATCAATATTGTTCAAAGTACTGCTGTATCCAAGACCGGCACCTGTGCCACTTCCATCTTCAACGAATATTGAATATGACTGGAAGTTGTCTGTTATCGCCTTATCTACTTCAACAGTTACCATGACATTAGCCAAAGTACATACAATATCAGCCACAGAAATAGCATCTGTCTTGATCAGTACCTCTGTCTCTCCTACATAATATGGATTATCAAAACCTGGAAGATTATTACCATACTTGGCTACGACTCTATATTTTCCGATTCGAAGCTGTAATGGAGTAGACGTGGTAAGAGTTCTATGGTCAGCTATTTCGGCAACTGACTCACTACCCTTATAGATTTCAATCCTGAATGCCATATCTTCATCCGGAGCAACCAAGGCCTTGGTAAAGACCTCGTCATCCCTATCGAGACTGACACTCAGATAACCATAGCTCATATTCTCCTCACTCAAGACGACATTATTACATGAAGTCGTGAGCAAAGGCATAAGAGCCGTTACCAGAATGATTAATATATTTCTTTTCATTAAAACAGTCTTTTTAGGAAAATATTACTCTGCCGGAAGATAGAACACAAGATCCCAATCGTTGCTTATTCCATTCTTATCTGTAACCTTGAGGTTGAATATATAGTCTGAACCATATACAGGGCCCTGTGTAGGGATAAGAGGAACAAGAACAGAAATATTGAACTCGACATTTGTCTTACCATAAAGCTGGTCACCAGTCTGCAGACCGATACCGCTCATGCTCGCAACAGCCAATGGATCATCGATAAGGTCAAGTACTACTGATTCAATGTTACCTTCTGACTGAGGATTGCTTGTCATAAGGCTACATGTAGAAAGGAAAGTCTGTGACTGTGACTTGATTGTAACTACAAAATCCTCAATTCCTGCTGGCACATTCACGTACATAAGGACGTTCATCTCATCAGAAATCGTTGTCTTTGCCAAAGTAGGATTCAATGGCCAGTCAAGTACAATCGGGTTGGTCTGGTCTCCGCCTTCGTTTCCTGTATTATCGTCACCTTCACCAGTATTGTCATCACCTGTTCCGGTATTGTCGTCACCAGGGGTATTTCCACCGGTATTGTCATCTTCTTCCTCTTCAGGTACAGGATCCTCGTTAAAACCTGGAACAAAAACATCTTCCGGACGCTCATTCACACTTGGATCGACAGTAATCTGAAATCCTGCTGTACCGGTTACCTTGGCATCGAGAGTGACAATAAAGTGATCCTTTGCCGCAACATCGATCAGCTTGATCTCATGATATGCCTCTGATCCATCTGTAGCTCTTTTTCCGTCTACACGGATTGTCAAAGGTGCTACAGTGAAATATCCTGCTCTATTGATATTCTTAGAGGTATACTGATCTTCAACTTCGGAAGCGACATTTGTCCAATAGAGGGTATTCTGTACAGCCGAACCGTTTGAAACACTGATTGTATAGCTGCTGAGCTCATTCGAGAATGCCTGTGAAAGCGCAAAAGTCACCTTTACATTCTGCAGAGTACATACGAGTTTCTCTGATGTAACCTTTCCAACATTGACACTGAACTGATGTGTCGTACCATAGATAGGCTGATCAAAGGCTGCCGGCAATACTGACGGTGAAGAAGCAGAGATGGTATACACTCCGGAAGGAAGTGTAAGCACCTGTGGCATATCTCCAAAACGGGTATATTTGATATTTGACGGTCCTTTTATATCAATGCTGAATTCATTGATATCGTCCTGTGCAGTCGCCCTTGTCGCTACGACATAATCTCCTGAAGCAGAAAGTTCAAGCGAGAGCTGTCCTTCCTGTGGGACCTCGATCAACTGCTGGTTACAGCCTGTCAATATCGCAGCTGCAGATATAAATATTGTAATTATCCTTTTCATTATATTAATGTTTCAATAGTTGGAATCTAATAGTTTAACTGTACATCATCAACACGGAGTGTTGCACTGAGCTTGATCTGGTAATTGTCTCCGGTCTTTCTCTCTCCGGCAATCTCCAGATATGGGCCATCCAATGTGAAACCCTCTGCAGATGTCGTATGACTGGATGACGTTGATGCCAGGAAATTAATATGAATGGTTGCTGCCTTCTTATTGGTCACAGTATAATTCAATGGCAAAGTCATTGATGTCCATGATGATTTTGCAGAACCTGTGGATCTGGATGTCGCGAGGACAGTTCCATCCTGTGCCTTCACAATAACCTCAGCAGAGAAAGTATCTGATGAAGAATGTGGGTCGTATTCATACCAGAAGGTCATGGATGAAGGTCTTGATCCAAACGCATGTCCGTCTGTCACTCTGTTGAATGTATTCAGATTTGAAGCACCATCTCCCCTTCCGAGGAAAAGTTCTCCGACACGCCATCCTCCATTTGTCCACCATTCGCTGTTTTCATTACCTACATTGACACATGTAATCTGTGCAGAGCGGTTTCCGGAATGTGAGTCAACAGAATAGTGAACACAAGGGAACGACTTGAAATACAGATAACCTACTGTCAATGAAGACCTCAATGTCACCGTTGCATTAGTATCCCACCACTGGTCACTGATCCATGGCTGATACCATGTAATATCATCATAATTAGTCTCAAAGACACTGCTGCTCCAATCCTCAAAACCTGCATTGCCAACCTGTGCAGGAGATTCGGTAACAATTTCTGCAACATCTGACACCTGGATCCATCCGTCATAAATGACACGAAGGTAGTATTTCGTGCCTGGAGTAAGACCAGCAACTTCTCCTAAAGAGAAATCAGATGATGCGACAGGCTTGAAATCATGCCATGTATTGCCATCAGTACTAGACTGAACTGTCATTAGAGCATAGTTACCCTTTTTAACCTGAACCATAGGATTGACTACCTTTGTAGCCCATACATCATAGTCGTTATAACTTATGATGGCATTTCCGTCTGGTTTGACAAGAACCTTGACAGTCTTTGTCACAACATTTGAAGCCTCATCCTCAAGGGTCAGGGTAAATGTACCCATTTCAGTAGGCTTTCCGCCACCGAGATATCTTGAGTTCTTACTATAGGCATGGATCATATCCTCCATACCGAAAACTCCGACATTCGCATTACCGGCCAGAAAGAAACCTACATTTTCGAGAGATCCCTTGAGAGATTCAGAAATGTTCTTCAGATCGATTGAAGACGGAACCCCAAGACCGGCAAGGTACTCGGATGTGATAGAAACTTCACATCTCTTGATTCCGGAATAAGCCTTATATGTGAATCCCAGATCTGACGGAGCATCCTGAACACCTTCCAATACATAGTAATTTCCATCTTCATCAAAAGATGAAAGTGTAATGGAAGGCAAAGTATTGGATGCAGCATCTGCAGGAACGACAAATTCCTTTTCAATTTCCTCTACAGAATTATCAATCTTGACATTAAGAGCAAGCGAACCGTAGTTGATACCGGTATTTACGCTCAATGTAATGAAATCATTTGGTGCCGCATCAATATATGCAGGCTCACCATTTTCGTCCTTAAGGGTATAGCATCTTAACTGACCGTCTACTATAGCATATACGGTAACGCTTAAAGTGCCACCCGGAATATATCCTGGACGTGTTTCATTCATTTCAAAATTGAGCGAAGTCCTCTTATGGTCAACATTCTTGACAACCGTATAGAAAGATTCATAATCCTGCCTGATCTGACTGCCATATTCCACAGCAAGTTTCACATTGGCAAGTTTAGCTACGGCATTTACAATCACAAGCTTTTGGGGTTCAACAGTGAACTGCTGTTTAGCCATATAGAAAGGCTTGTCAAAACCCACTCCGAGTGAATCTCCATGTTTTGCCATGAGAGTGTATTCACCGGAATTCATTCCGATTCTCTTTCCATCCAGTTCAGAATATTTTTCACGTCTGAACTTTACATTGGAAGAGTTGACTAACTCAATCCAGAAATCTCCTACATCGGGCAGATCTGCTACACCACCCGATCTGACACTGACAATCTCTACCTTTTCATCCGATTTGAGATTGATCATGACTTCTCCATAAGCTTCAGAGCCAGGAGTCACAATCAGATTTTCATTACAGGACAAAAGACAAAGTACGGCAAGTGCCGGTAAAAATCTCGTTCGTCTCATTATTAAAAGTTAAGAAAAAATGTGTGCTACTCAGTATAATATTCAGGTTTTACTTTTCTGAGTGAGAATCTGTATGTCAGATTTATCGCTGCTCTAGTAATTCCGATATGCGTATTGTTCTTTGAGTCATATATGAGCCACTTCGACTCAGCCTCATTCCAGACTCCACGATTTTGCGAATAGTTGCCATATCCCAGGCCTAAGAGAAGTTCAACGCCCCAGTTGGCTTTCTTATCAAGCGCAAATGAATAACCGTAGGTAAGACCTATGCTCCATGCAGGAGAATTGTTTCCAGCATTTCCGTTATAATCATCTGCCATTCCATTCTGATAAAGATAACCGTCTGTCCACTGCAGCGTATACCATGCTGCTCTTCCGTGAATTCCGAAAAAGCTTCCTCTCTCCATTGCACGGTCATTAACCCACCAGCGGATCTCCGGAGTCACACCATAGACATTGGTATTCTTATCTTCTTTGCAGAACATATTATAATTGGTATACCATCCGGAAAGGTCTATTGATACTTTCTTTCCAATCTGAAACTCGATACCTCCCATACCGATAGCCATCGCATCAGCAAGAACATTGGTCTTGATACCCATCTTCCATGGCGTGTCCCAATACTTCTTCTCCTTTATGGACTTCTGACGATACTGGTTATATGCATCTGAAGGTATGACGTTCTTTGGCTGTGGAGCAGATTCTACAGTATTTTCTTCAGGTACGTTCATGACAAGTGTCTCTTTCACGACATATACAGTGTCACGGACATAGACTGTATCAGAATTTGAGACTACTACTTCTTTTTCCTGTTCAGGAGCAGCAAGATACGGTTTTGTCGGATCCCACTTGCAGAAGATGGCGAACCTTACACAGCGAAGTTCAGGAAAGAAGTCTTTTTCAAGGATCTTCCATATGCGACCGTTATCAAGTGCCTGGAGTGCACGTTTCCTTTCTCCCCATGTCTTGGTCCTGATTATATAAAGAACCTCATATTTATAAGGAATGTCTGATGCAGAAACCAGTTCTGCAAGTCTGTCCCAATCCTCATTGAGACTTTCCTTATGGATCCTGTCCGGAGAAATACCTGTAATCTCACTTATATATGCTGCCGCAGATTCAGTACGGATTGTACTGAGTTCCACATTGTCTCCCCAAAGACCATCCGGTGAAGTACTACCGCATACCCATACCTGCATCAGTTCCTTATCAGGATCCTGAAGCACACGGCTCAATTCATAAGCAGCAGCATTGATCTTAGGGTAATTGGCAAGCCTGCCCACTCCATGGGGCAGTTTTATAGATGTGAGGACACTGTCGGCATACAAGGTCTTTGTTCCGAGATCATCCGGTCTGACATATCTCACATATGTCTGGGCAGAGGTGCTCTGCCACGACAATAAAGCGCATACAGCACACAGCAGGAATACCTGCAGTCTATTTAAAATATACATTGGTAAGAATCTTTCAACAAGCAAAGGTATGGATTTTTTCAGAAAATGCAAATTAAGGCAGGGATTTATGGTCTTTGTATTCTGGATCCGCCTTCTACGATTGAATCAAATTTCACATAATCAAAAATAAATACTAACTTTGCATGTTATTGTCTTTTAACGAACATGGCACAGGAAATTATACAGACAGCAAATTACACAGACGACAACATCAGGACGATGGAGGGCGTGGAGCATATCCGCAAGCGCCCTGGTATGTATATCGGAAGACTTGGAAACGGTGATGATCAGGGAGACGGTATCTATGTACTTCTCAAGGAGGTAGTGGACAACTCGATTGACGAGTTCTCCATGGGTTTCGGAAAGCAGATACAGATAACTGTCACAGAAAAGGAGGCCATGGTCAGGGACTTCGGTCGAGGTATTCCGTTGAACTCTGTAGTAAAGGCTGTAAGTGTGCTGAACACCGGTGGTAAATATGACACCAAGGGTTACAAGAAGTCTGTAGGTCTGAACGGTGTGGGTCTGAAGGCGGTAAATGCACTTTCAGAACATTTCTTTGTGGAGGCATACCGTGACGGAATGAGTTCCTATGCTGAATTCAAGCTCGGAAAGCTTGTAGATTCAGGTCAGAAGCCTACCAAGGAGAAGAACGGTACAATGGTCCGCTTCATTCCTGACGAGCATCTGTTCGTAGGCTATACCTTCCAGATGGAGATCATCGAATCCATGATGAAGAACTACTCCTATCTGAAGAAGGGTCTTACATTGAATTTCAACGGCACAGCATACAAGTCGGAGAACGGTCTTCTTGACCTTATCAAAGACAATATATCAGAGACTCCCCTGTATGAGCCGATACACCTGATCGGCGAGGATGTGGAAATAGTTCTCACCCACGGTAACAGTTATGGAGAGAATATCGCATCGTTCGTGAACGGTCAGAACACACGTGACGGAGGTACCCACCTTGCGGCAATGCGTGAGGCTATCGCAAAGACTCTCAAGGAGTTCTACAAGACGTTTGCAAAGAAGGACTTTGCTCCGGAGGATATCCGCCAGGGCATCATCGGTGCTGTCAGCATTCAGATTCAGGAACCTAACTTCGAGGGTCAGACAAAGACCAAGCTCGGTTCGACATATATGTGGGAGACTGATATCCTTAATGAAGACGGAAGCCATACATACGACCAGGGACCGACAATCAGAAGCTATGTCAACGATTTCGTAAAGACAAATCTCGACAACTATCTTCATATCCACAAGGACATCATTCCTGTCCTCCAGCAGAAGATCACAGAGTCCGAGCAGGAGAGAAAGGAGATTTCTACAATCCAGAAGAAGACCAAGGAGAGAAACAAGCGTACCAATATATATAAGAGGAAACTCCGTGACTGCAAGCTCCATTATAATGACAAATTGCCTGCTGCAAAGAAGGAACGTGCTGAGTACACAAGCATCTTCATCACAGAGGGAGACTCTGCG
>JAEIGA010009492.1_pt1 | contig 14730 bp, 9 predicted proteins | sample 9270691 | NCBI WGS metagenome assembly JAEIGA01 (sample SAMN17057246, study PRJNA624740) | gut metagenome | biome: biome; isolation source: fecal sample | host: Bos grunniens | place: China: Xizang | collected 2019
AGAATGGGGGTGTATTTGATATTTCAAAGATACAAATTCAAAAGCAAATCACAACAACTTCGCGCTCATATCGGCTAATATCTCTGGTGTATTTGATATTTCAAAGATACAAATTCAAAAGCAAGATCAATCCAAAAACTGTTCTACAACATTTGAGACATTCTCAAAAAACATTACATAATAGATTGGTATATATGTAACTCCATTCTCAGTATAAACTCTTTGTTCGTTAGACAACACATATGCCTTTTTAATATTATACTCATCTATTGACAAGAATTTATCCAAGGCACTATGAACTGTATAATCTTTTCCCGATTTTACCTCAATTGGTATATTTGACAGATTATCAGCATCATCAATCAGATAATCTACCTCTCCATTTTTCTTATTGTCATAATAATAAAGGTTGTATCCATGTGCCTTCAATTCTTGCGCAACTGCCGTTTCATAAACAGAACCGAGATTTATGCTTTTGGCATCGGACATTATAGCATTGATATTGTTGCGATAGAATATCCCAGACATGAGGCCGACATCATTCAAATAGAGTTTAAGAAGGTTCTTTCCGCTATTCTCAGCCAATGGATATGAAGGTTTGCTTATTGCTTTAACCTCAAGTGCAATTCCTGCTGAAATTAAATAATCGAACTCATCAATATAATCATCAGTCCTTTTCCAACTTTTGTTTTCAATATCCTTAATAACAACGCGTTTCTTTTTATTTTCCAAATTGGATGGTATCATGTCAAAGATGCGCCTTATCTTCAGTTTTTTATTATACTCAGCCTCATATTTAGAAGCATCTACACCATATAAATTGTGTGCTTCCTGCTGAACGGACCTGAATTCTACAATATTACGGCTTTCCACAAAAGTTTCAACAGCTTTGGGCAGGCCGCCAACCAACAAATATTTCTTAAAAAGATCCAGCATTTTGTTGTGCATTGTATCTGACAAAGCCTGCTCATTATTAAAAGCCTCCTTCATTGCAGCTATTGCAACATCTCCTACTCCATTGGCATAAAGGAACTCCTCAAAATCCATTGGATACATATGAACAATATCCAAACTGCCTATAGGCACAGATTGAGTATTTTTCAATGTCACTCCAAGCAAAGAACCACTTGCTATGTATGTAAACTTCTTCTCTCTCATTAGAAATTTAACGAGGGTTAGAAGGTGGTCATAGGCTTGAATCTCGTCGATAAACACGAGCGTACTGGCCTTATCTCTCATTTTATCGCCTGCAACGACGCTCAATGCCATGTAAAAATCTTTCGTAGTCTTGGCATCTGCAAAAACTCTGTCACCCAATTTATCCTCCTCCATATTGATTTCGATATAGTTGGAGAATTTTTTTTGTCCAGCCCAACGGATGATATACGATTTGCCTATTTGCCGAGCTCCATCAATCAGCAACATTCTATCCGAATCTGAAGAAAAATAATCTTCAATACGCTTGGTTATCTTTCTGTACAACATAACTAAATCATTTTCAAGCGCAAATATAGTGCTTTTTTACAAAAAAGGTGCGTTTTCCTATAAAATTCACCCTCAAAAAGGTGCGTTTTCCCATAAATTCACACCTCAAAAAGGTGCGTTTTCCAAAAATCAACAGTTTTTAATCAGAAAACAAGAAGTGATTCTATTTGGAGTTTTCAGTGTTCTTGCCTTATTTTTGCAGTTACTAACAACATGATTGAAAAAGGATTCCACACATGAACACGATATGGATTGTGATGCCAATACTCATTGTATTGATGTTTCTGTTGGGCATTGACCTGGACAGAAAGGCGTTTGCCAATGTTGCTAAACAGCCAAAGGCTGTGCTGCTGGGCATGGTGGGGCAGATTATTCTGTTACCACTGATTGCATTTGCCGTGGCATGGGCTTTAAAGCTGCCACCTATCTATTTTATGGGTCTGGTACTGGTGGCATGTTGCCCGGGTGGCAGTTCGTCCAATGTATTCTCAATGCTCGCCAAGGGCGATGTTGCGCTGTCGGTAACACTGACTGCGCTGAGCAGTATTATAACTCTGTTCACCTTGCCTGTGATAATGGCTTTTGTCGCCGAGTTTGTATCGAGTACAAACGGTATGGATATTCACTTGCCCATTGGTAAGCTGCTGGTGCAGAACATCGTACTGCTGTTTGTGCCGCTGTTGGCCGGCAGCCTGTTCCGCAAGGTAAAGCCAAATGCTGCAATTAAGGTTGCCAAGGCGTTGGGCAAGTTTGCTTTCCCGGCACTGATGACGCTTGCTGCAGTATTTTTCCTGCAATACAGCAGCGAAATTGCCGATAATTTTGCGGTGCTTGGTGCATCGTGTGCGCTGCTCATTTTGCTTGCGATGCTGTGCAGTGGCGGGTTGTCGCGCATCAGCGGTTCGGGCGTGGCGGCTAGACGCACAATTGTCATTGAGGTTGGAATGCAGAACGCAGCACAGGCCATTGCCATTGCATCGTCGCCATTCATATTCAACAGTGGCGAGATGGCTCTACCGGCAATAATATATGCCTTGCTAATGAATGTGATTCTGCTTGTGTATGTATATTACATAAGACGCAAGAATAGAATAGTCGCATAAACCGCAATATAATGAAGAAGTGGATTGAAGCTATGCGTTTGAGAACGCTGCCGGTGAGCCTTGCCGGTGTTCTTTGCGGAACAGGATGTGCCCTGTTACTTGGATCTTTCAACGCAGTCACCGCCCTGCTTTGTGTGCTGTTTGCAGCATTGGCACAGATTTCCTCAAATTTTGGAAATGAATACTACGATTACAAGAACGGTATTGACAAGAAGGGACGCGAGGGATTCCGCCGCGGAGTGACCGAGGGCGAGATTTCGCCTGCTGCGATGAAGCGTGCCACATACACAACCCTGTCGGTTGCAATTGCCGTGGGTTGCACAATGCTGTTCTATGGTCCCTGGTGGTTGCTGTTTGTTGGCGCGGTGATAGCACTCTTTGCTTTGGGATACAGTGCAGGACCTTACCCCTTGTCGCATCATGGCCTGGGCGATGTGGCGGTAATTGTTTTCTTTGGTGTAGTACCCGTGACATTCACATGCTTCCTGCAAGCCGGCTCATTCGACAGCACGGGCATAACGCTATCAACATCATTTGCAGTGGGTTTGCTTGCCGCAAATGTCCTTATTGTAAACAATTACAGAGACATGGAGGATGACAGGGCTGTGAACAAGAACACCACCGTGGTTATCTTTGGACGCAAGGTCATGGCATGGTGCTATCTGCTGGCAGGATTGATTGCCATGGTGGCCATGGTGCCTGTGTGGAAAGTTTTGCGTCTATGGAGCCTACCCATTATACTGGTTTATTTTGTATTGCATTTCAGGAACTGGCAATACTTGAAGAAAGCGCAGGGCGCTGCGCTCAACCCCCTGCTTGGCAAAACAGCTGTTACCTTACTTGTTTTTTCGCTGATGCTGATTGTGGCAACAATAGTTGCAAACTGAAAGCTGAAAGGGGAAAGGGGAAAACTCGTACCAACGAGTGGGAGGAATTTATTTACGCACTGGGCGAGTGTAGTCGAGTTTCAAGCGCACGAAGTGCAGTTAAAGCGGGAAGCCCGACGATTGCATGCAAACATCGGGCTTTCTACCTTTAACTTTTCACCTTTCAGTTTTCACTTTATTCAAGTTCCACAACGGTGATTCCGGCGCCGCCGAACTGTACATGTTCGTCGTGGAAATGCTTCACAAAAGGCATGGTACTGAGGTACTGGCGCACGAGTGTGCGCAGTATGCCGTTACCTGTTCCGTGAAGGATGCGCAGGCGGTGGACATTGCAAACAACGGCATCGTCAAGGAAGTAGCCAACTGTCTGCACGGCCTCCTCGCCACGCATTCCGCGAATGTCGATATCTTCCTTGAAATTCAGGCGTTTGTTATGCAGCTGTTCCTGGGTCTCGCTTGTGAGGAACGAAACCTTGCGCACCTCTTCCTTGGGTGCCTCACTCGGTTGCAACCTGCCAATGGCAACGGTTGACTTTATTGCTCCAAAACGCACAATAGCTGAATTCTTGGCAATCGACATTACCTCGCCGATTGCCTGCTGCCCATCAATGCGCACATACATGCCGACAGTAATCTGTGGTTGCTTGCGCTCGGGCTGCTGCGGCTTGTCAGCTGCTACCGGGGCGTTGGAGCCCTTCTGCTGCTTGCCGTTCTTCCTGCGCTCCTGGCGTGCGAGAATCTTTGCCATCTCGCGGTCGGTCTGCATCTGCTGTTTCTGCTTTGCAAGTTCCTCCAGTTGCTTGTCAAAGTCGCTCAGTTCCTGGCGTGCCTGGCGTGTGCGTTCTTTCTCGGCCTTGGCCTCTACAATGGTGCGTATAGTGTTCTCAATCTTGGCATTAGCCTCGCGCAATAGGCGTTCAGCCTCCTCGCGTGCCTCCTTCAGAATCTGCTTGCGACTCTTCTTTAGTTCATCGCCCTGCTCCTGTACCTTGCCAAGGATTTCATCGAGTTCTTTCTCCTTCTGGTGCACATTCTTGCGTTTGCTCTCCCAGTAGCGTTTGTCGCGCACAATATCCTGCAGGTATTTGTCGCTCTGTATATAGTCGCTTCCCACAATCTGCGATGCGTCGGCAATAACCTCCTCGGGCAAGCCAATCTTGCGTGCAATCTCAACGGCAAACGATGAGCCGGGGTTGCCTATCTGCAACTGGAAGAGGGGGCGCATCTCGCCACGGTCATAGAGCATGGCTCCGTTGACAATGCCCGGTGTGGCATCGGCAAAATGCTTGAGGTTCTGGTAGTGGGTGGTGATGATACCGAATGCTCCGCGCTCGTTGAAACGCTTGAGCAAGGCCTCGGCAATGGCTGCACCAATGAGGGGCTCTGTACCACCACCGAACTCGTCAATGAGGATAAGTGAATGTTTGTCGCAGCTGCGCAGTGTATGTTTCATGTTGAGCAGGTGGCTCGAGTAGGTACTCAAATCGTCCTCAATACTCTGTTGGTCGCCAATGTCAATGAAGAGATTGCGGAATATTCCTGCCTTGCTGCGCTCGTGTACAGGGATAAGCATACCGCACTGCAGCATATACTGCAACAGGCCGGCAGTCTTCAGGCACACCGACTTACCGCCGGCATTGGGGCCCGAGATAAGCAGGATGCGTCGCTCGCCGTCGAGCTCAATATCCAATGCCGACATCTTGCGGCCATGCTTGCGAAGCGACATCTCGAGCAATGGATGTATAGCCAATCCCCAATCCATCATTGGACGGTTGAAAAGCGTAGGTTTTACTGCATCGAAACGCGCAGCAAGTTCGGCTTTGGCGCGTATGAAATCCATTTCGCCAAGGAACTCGTATGCCTGCAACAATTGAGGAACCTGGGGGCGCAACTCCTGTGAGAAAGCGGTGAGGATTGCAATAATTTCGCGTTTTTCCTCAGCCTCGAGCTCGCGTATGCGGTTGTTGGCCTCGACCACCTCGGCAGGCTCAATGAAAACCGTCTTACCACTGGCCGACTCATCGTGTACAATACCGCCCATCTTGCGTTTGAGGGCAGGTGCAACGGGGATTACGAGACGGCCGTCGCGCATTGTCGGCGAGGCGTCCTTCTCGACCAGGCCGTCGGCCTGTGCCTTGCGCAAAATGCTGTTGAGCGTGCGTGAAATGCCGCTAGAGGTGCGTGCGAGATCGCCACGGATGCGTGCCAGTGCCGGCGACGCGCTGTCCTTGACCGAACCGAACTTGTCAATGATTGTATCAATGTCGCGGATGATGCGTGGAAATGCCTCAACATCGCCGGCAAGCGCTCTCAAAGAGGGGTAGAGAGGCGAATCGTCGCCGTCGGCAGCATTGCCGCTCTGCTTGCGCAGCAACGAAAGGATGCGGCCGATTGTGTCGAGCGAACGGCGCAAGGAGAAAAGTTCCTCGGCTGCCATGTACATACCCTCAATGCGTATGCGCTGCAGTGGTTCGCGCACATCGAAGTAGAAATCGGACGGAAAGCCCTCCTCTACCCGCAGTATATGCAAGAACTCCACCACCTCGTCGAGCCGGCGTTCGATGGTGTCAAAATCGGTGAGGAACTGCATGTCGTCGACGCGCTCCCTGCCCAATGAGCAGAGACACTCCTCCTTGAGCATGCGGCGAATGGCGTCAAACTCAATTCTTGTCTCAAAATTCTGCGGATATATCATCTCTTTTTTCGTTTCGGAGTGCGAAGATACATCAAAAAGTGCAAAAACGCCCCGGTTAAAACCGATTATTGCAACAAAGTACCTTTTTTGACAAAGTTTTTGCGTAATATAATATATTATATATAATTAATTTTATAATTTTGCACTTTGTGGGGTGCTATGCAGCACAGAACCACAAAAAAACCGGAGAAAAACATAAACAATTTATAAAACTACAGCTATGAGATTTACAAAAAAAAGCATTAAGGCAATCTTGTTGTCGGCAGCTATGCTGGCAGCCGGTATGCCTACACAGGCCTTCGCGTCGAACGACGGCGAGCAGGCTGCCAGTGTTGTTGCGGTTGAGAAAATCAACCCCACAACAGTTGAGTTGCGCCTGAACGACGGTCAGAGAGTGACCCTCGACTTCTATGGCGACAATATTTTCCGCATGTTCCGCGACATCAACGGTGGCATCGTGCGCGACCCACAGCCAATGGCGGGCTACCCCGATGCCCAAATTCTTGTTGACAACCCACGCAGGGAGGTTTCGGCACTTACAGTGAACGAGGCCGAGAAGACATTCACAATCACTACCGGCAAGGTTCAGGTGGCTGTCTGCAAGGCTACAGGACAGATCAAGGTTACCGACCTCACAACCGGCAAGGTAGCTTTTGAGGAAGCTGAGCCCGTGCTTTTCAAGAAATCAAAGACCACAATCACACTCAAGTGTAACGAAGGAGAGTTTTTCTACGGCGGTGGTGTGCAGAACGGTCGTTTCTCACACGCCGGCAAAGCTATTGACATTGAGAACCAGAGCAGTTGGATCGATGGCGGCGTTGCATCGCCAACACCTTTCTTCTGGTCTACAAACGGCTACGGCTTCATGTGGCACACATTCCACAAGGGCAAGTACGATTTCGGTGCAACAGAGGCCGAAAAAACAACCCTGATGCACGAGGAAAACTACCTTGATGTTTTCTTTATGATAAACAGCGACGGCATTGCGTTGCTTAACGACTTCTACCAGTTGACCGGTAACCCGGTGCTGATGCCAAAGTTCGGTTTCTACATGGGACACCTGAACGCATACAACCGCGACTACTGGACCGAGAGCAAGGACGGCAATGGCATGCTCTATGAGGACGGCAAGCGTTACAAAGAGAGCCAGACCGACAACGGCGGTGCCAGGGAGTCACTTAACGGAGAGAATGGCCCTCACCAATTCTCGGCACGCGCAGCCATCGACCGTTACCTTGACCAGGATATGCCATTCGGTTGGTTCCTCCCAAATGATGGTTACGCCTGCGGCTACGGCCAGGCCGAGACACTTGAAGGCAACATACAGAACCTGAAGGAGTTTGGCGACTATGCACGCGCAAAAGGCGTTGAGATTGGTTTATGGACTGAATCCAACCTCTTGCCACGCGAAGGCGTGAAGGCGCTCCTACAGCGAGACCTTACTAAGGAGGTTCGCGACGCCGGTGTACGCGTACTCAAGACCGATGTTGCATGGGTGGGCCCTGGCTACTCATTCGGCCTCAGAGGTGTCACAGATGCTGCAAACATCATGACATATTACGGAAACAATGCGCGTCCTTACATAATTTCATGCGATGGATGGGCTGGAACACAGCGTTTTGCTACAATATGGACCGGCGACCAAACCGGCGGCGAGTGGGAGTACATCCGTTTCCACATCCCGACATTCATTGGTGCAGGTCTTTCGGGCCAGCCCAACATCACATCCGATGTTGACGGTATCTTCGGCGGAAAGAACACCCCTGTTTTCGTACGCGAGTACCAGTGGAAGACCTATACCCCAATGATGCTCAACATGGACGGTTGGGGTTCTAACGAGAAGTATCCTCATGCTCTTGGTGAGCCTGCGACATCAATCAACCGCACATACATGAAGATGAAGTCTGAGCTCATACCCTATACATACAGCATCGCACGCGAGGCTATTGACGGAAAGCCAATGGTACGCGCCATGTTCCTCGAAGACGAGGCAAACGCATACACTATGAGCGAGGCTACACGCTACCAGTACATGTATGGTCCATACATTCTTGTTGCTCCGATCTACCAGAACACAGCAATGGATGCACATGGCAATGACATCCGTAACAATATATATTTGCCACAGGGCACATGGTACGACTACTTCACAGGCGAGAAGTACGATGGTAGCCGTATAATCAACAACTTCGACACTCCTCTGTGGAAACTCCCGGTGTTCGTGAAGGCTGGTGCCATCATCCCAATGACAGTTCCCAACAACAATGTCAAGGACATGGACAAGGCATTGCGCATGTATGAGATCTACCCACAGGGCACAACATCATTCACCGAGTACGATGACGATGGTGTAACCGAGTTCTATCGTGCCGGTCACTACACCACTACTCTCATTGAGCAGAACTGCGATGCAAAGGGCAATGTAACCGTTACAATCAACCCAACAGAGGGCGACTTCAACGGTTTTGTAAAGGAGAAGACAACAATCTTCAAAATCAACGCAAGCGCACAGCCAAAGAAGGTTGCTGCAAAGGTTGGCAAAAAGAATGTAAAACTTGCAAAGGCCAACTCTATCGAGGAGTTCTGGGGCGGCGAGAATGTATGGTTCTACGATGCAAAGCCAAACCTCAACCGTTTTGCCACAAAGGGCAGCGAGTTCGAGAAGGTTGAGATGACAAAGAACCCTGTAATCATGGTGAAGCTTGCAAAAAGCGATGTTACAGCTGCTGCGACAGTGCTCACAATCAAGGGCTTCAAGATGGATATCCCAAGCAGCCTGCTTGCAAAAGAGGGCGCGCTTGAGGCACCAAAGGCGACTGTTGCTGACGAGAACTGCCAGGCATACACAATCACTCCATCATGGGAAGCTGTTGAGAATGCCGACTATTACGAGATTCTCTTCGAGGGTCGTGTATATAGCACAATCAAGGGCACAAGCCTTTTGTTCGAGAACTTGAAGCCAGTTACAGACTACACATTTGCAGTACGCGCCGTTAACAAGAGCGGTGTATCGGAGTGGACCGAGATCAACGCTACCACAAAGAGCAACCCTCTCGAGTGGGCACTTACAGGTGTTACTGCAACAACAAGCTGTCCAAACCAGGGGGGGCAGGACACAGACAAGCTCTTTGACTTTGACGAAGGCAGCACATGGCACACCAAGTGGGGGGCATCGGCTATCCCATTCGAGATGATAATTGACCTCAACGGCATGTCAACACTCGACGAGCTTCACTATGTTGGCCGCAAGGATGCCGGCAACGGTACAATCAAGAAGGCTACATTCTGCTACAGCACCAACAAGGAACAGTGGAGCGAGCCGATAGAGGTTGATTGGGCTTTGACACCTGATGTAAAGGTACTCAAGTTCGAGAACAACCCCAAGGCACGCTACATCAAGATGAATGTAACAGAGGGCGTCGGCAACTTCGGTTCAGGCCTTGAGATGTACATCTTCAAGGTTGCAGGCAGCGAGACATATATCTCGGGCGACATCAACAAGGACAAGAAGGTTGACGAGAATGACCTCACATCATACCTCAACTACAACGGCTTGCGCAAAGGCGACAGTGACTTCGACTATGTAAGCATTGGCGATGTAAACGAGAACAATCTCATTGATGCGTACGACATTTCTGTTGCAGCAACACACATCGGCGACGGCGTATATGAGCGTCCCGAGAACAAGGTTGCCGGCAGCATCAGAATTGCAGCCGACAAGGAGAGCTATGTTGCAGGCGAAGAGGTTGTCATCACAATCAACGCCGAGGAACTCGCAAATGTAAACGCTTTCAGCCTTGCATTGCCATACGATGTAAATGAGTATGAGTTCGTAAGAATTGAGGCTTTGAACACTGGCAGCATGACCAACTACAGCAAAAACCGCATGCATGTCAACGGCGAGACAGTTGTTTACCCGACCTTCATCAACGAGGGCAACCAAGGCACAATCGGCGGTAGCGGCGAACTTGTCAAGGTTACTTTGAAGGCAAAGAAAGATGTAGTGTTCAACATCAAGGCTGTTGACGGCGTTATCGTTGACAAGCACTTGAACACTATAAAATTCTGACAAACAAACACAGAGTATCTTCGGGCACTCGTCCGAAGATACTTTATATAACACAAAGACTTTAACCATAACACAACAAGCTTATGAAAAAAATTACACTTATTTTTTCACTGATGATGGTAATGTTCACAGCTGCCATGGCACAGGAGAGCGTTGATTTCTCAACCGGTACATTGGATGGCCAGTGGGGCGAGAAGGACACCCGTTCAATCTGGACCAGCGCCGCCGGCCTGCAAATTGTATCAACCGATGCAAACGGTAACGAAGTGGGCTCAATGAAATACTATAGCGGTAAGTTCACATTGTACATTAACGAGGGTGTTGCCACACCAATCAAGTACACAATCACTGCGCCCGAGGGCTACAGCCTCACCGAGATGAAGGTGAAGAACTCTACCAAGAGCCACAACGCATGGGTTGACTATGACTGGAGCAGCCATTCATTGCACAACACCACAGCCGAGAAGACAATCCAGTTTGTAGAGGGCGTGAATGAGTTCTTCCTCTATGGCCAGGTTGGCCGCACCATCTATGTGACATCACTGACAATCACCAAGACTGGCGAGGACACCGGCATCGAAGAGGTGAAAGGTGAGAACGGAAGCGTGAAAGAAATTTACGACCTCACCGGCCGTCGCATCAATGAGATAGCAGGCCCCGGCATCTACATTGTTGGCGGCAAGAAGGTCCTTGTGAAATAACACACAGAACAAAAGCAGGGATATGTTCTACAAATACGATGGCATAGACATTAACATAACCATACAGGGCACCGGCGAGCCGGTGTTCCTGTTGCATGGTTGGGGCTGCACGGGCGAGATTTTCAAAAGCATAGCCCAGGCGCTCTCGACCGCATATACCACATACAGTTTCGATTTCCCGGGGTTCGGTGCCTCACAGGAGCCCACTGCTGTTTGGGGGGTCGAGGAGTACACACGCATGGTAGAGCAGTTCGCCAAGGACAACGGCATTGAACGCCCAGCCCTTGTGGGACACTCATTCGGTGGCCGTGTGAGCATTGTATATGCGTCGCGCAACGCGGTGAGCCGTGTGGTACTTGTCGACGCCGCAGGTATCAAACCCAAGAGACCACTGAAATACTACTGGAAGGTATATACCTTCAAGACCATGAAATGGCTGTGCAACACTTTCTTGCCAAAGGCAAAGGCACAGGCCATCATTGACAAGCGCCGCAAGGGTGCAGGCTCGAGCGATTACAACAACGCCTCACCCAAGATGCGCGCCATTCTGTCAAAGGTTGTGAACGAGGACCTCAAGCACCTGATGCCAAGCATCAAGGCACCCACCCTGCTCTTCTGGGGCAACCTTGACACGGCAACGCCACTTAGCGATGCCAAGACAATGGAAAGACTCATCCCCGATGCCGGCCTTGTTGTGGCGCACGGCACTGGACACTTCTCTTTCCTCGAAAACCCGGGACTCTTTACCGCTGTAATGAAAAACTTCTTCAAAATCAAATGACATGCTACACTTCGCCATCAAATATGCCATAGCGGCAATACTCTTTTTCCTGATGATTGCCAAGTACGACATCCACATGTTCCAGTTGAGTTCGTACCGCAACAGCCGCTATTTCCGTTGGCTCATCCCAGGCAACATACTTTCCATCAAGCGACTGCTTGCTATTGCCATGCTTGGTAGCGCGTTCGTTCCAGGTTATTCCGGTTGGGGAGTAGCAGTGGGCATTACAGCCATCGGCTGGATATACTGTTTCAGAGAGAAGTTCAAGACACCATTGGTGTACACAATGCGTGTGAAGCGTCTATTTGCAACAAACATCATTCTGTTTGCCGCAATAACAGCTATAGCAGTGCTGTTTACCGGCAAATGGGCAAGTGCAGTCATTGGTGCGGCATTGGTACTATCGAACTTCATCATGCTGCTTGCAAACCTTGTTAACAGACCTATCGAGAAGGCTATCAACCGCGGATATTACAACGATGCCAAGCGCATCATCGAGAGCAACAAGAACCTGATTGTAATTGGCGTTACCGGCAGTTTTGGCAAGACTAGCACCAAGAACTACCTTGCAAGCGTACTTGCCGAGAAATACAATGTGCTTGTGACACCGGGCAACTTCAACACCCTGCTTGGCGTAATACGCACAATTCGTGAACAACTGCGTCCCTATCACCAGGTATTCATTGTGGAGATGGGAGCAAAACAGACAAATGACATCAAGGAAATATGCGACCTTGTGCACCCCACAATCGGTATCGTTACCGCTGTGGGCGAGATGCATCTGGAGACATTCAAGACTGTAGATAACATACAGAACACAAAATTCGAGCTCATCAATTCACTGCCTGCCGGTGGATTGGGAGTGATAAACAACGACTCACAGTACATACATAGCTACAAAGGCATTACAAGCCCCTGCAACATCATACGCTATGCCGTTGATGGCGAGGGCGACTACAAGGCCGGCGATGTGAGATATGGAGCGAACGGAGTTTCGTTCACACTTAACAACGGCGAGCAGTTCAGCAGCCGCCTGCTTGGCGACGGCAACCTGCTCAATATTCTGGCATCGATTGCTGTTGCCGACCATCTGGGCGTGCCAACTGCCAAGCAGAAGAATGCCATCGCACGCCTGCAACCTGTAGAGCACCGCCTGTCGATGAAGGTATCGAACGGCATAACAGTGCTCGACGACGCATATAACTCAAACCCACAGGGAGCCAAGATGGCACTTGCCGTGCTCAAGGGCTTTACTGTAGCTCAGGGCAACAAGCGCATCGTAATCACTCCGGGATTTGTGGAGATGGGTGCACGACAGGCCGAGGCAAACAAGGAACTTGGCCGCACCATTGCAACGAGCTGTGACTATGCGATTGTGGTGAATGCCACCAACCGCGATGCCATAAAGAGCGGTATCGACGAGGGCGGTATGTCCGAGGATAAATACTTCCTTGCCGACTCGCTCAACCATGCACATGCACGCCTTGCACAGATTCTACGCGCCGGCGATGTGGTGCTATACGAGAACGACCTGCCCGACAATTTCAGGTAAAAGCCCCACCCTGACCCTCCCCATAATGGGAGGGGAATTAAATCATATGCCTTTTAGCCCTTTTAGCCCTTTCCGCCCTTTTAGGCCTTTGGGAAGCTGAAAAGTGAAAGGTTAAAGCTGAAAACTTTTAATAGTAGAAACAAACAAAAAACAAATATAACAGCAATGAAGACAAATGTAGGAGTTGTTTTTGGCGGTCGCTCCGTCGAGAACGAGATTTCAGTAATCACAGCCAACCAGGCAATGGCTGCAATGGACACAGAGAAGTATGACATCACCCCAATATACATTACCAAGGAGGGCAAGTGGTACACAGGCGAGGCACTGCGCAATGTTGCCAACTACCGCGACCCCAAGAAGCTGCTCTCTATGTGCGAGGAGGTTTACATGAAGCCAATATATGGCGACACCAACCTGTACCGCACCAAGAAGGGTTTCTTCCAGAAAGAGATTGTAACAAGACTCGATGTAATCCTCCCAGCTCTCCATGGTACAAACTGCGAGGACGGTACATTCCAGGGCGTGATGGAGTTCTCAGGTATCCCCTACACCGGTTGCAACACACTTGCATCGGCCAACGGCATGGACAAGATTACCATGAAGATGATTCTCAAGGAGTGTGGTATCCCTGTTATCGACTACTACTGGTTCAGCGACAAGGAGTGGAGCGACAAGCAGGACGAGACTGTTGCAGGCATTGAGAAGAAACTTGGCTACCCTGTAATCGTGAAGCCTGCCAACAGCGGTTCTAGCGTTGGTATACGCGCAGCACACAACCGCGAGGAGTTGATTGATGCCATTGAATATGCAATCTCATTCACAAGCCGTGTTATCATCGAGAAATATGTACAGAAACTCAAGGAGGTGAACTGTGCCGTGCTTGGCAACTACTACGAGTGCCAGCCATCTGTTTGCGAGGTTCCCGTGCGCAGCGGCGAGATTCTCTCATATCAGGACAAGTACATGAACGGTGGTGGCAAGCAGTCACAGGGCATGCAGTCAACAGTGCGCGAGATACCGGCCAACCTTCCAAAGGAGAGCACCGATTTCATACAGAAGGCAGCCTGCGACACATTCCGCGCACTCTCTTGCGACGGTGTGGCACGCATCGACTTCATCATTGACGAGGCTACAGGCGAAATCTTTGTCAACGAGATCAACACCATCCCCGGTTCACTCTCGTTCTACCTTTGGGAGTACAGCGGCATCAACTTCACAGGCCTCATTGACAAGCTCATTGAGATTGCGTTCCGTCGCAAGCAGGATGCAGGCTTCAAGGCCGTAGATTTTGGAGGCAACATCTTTGCCGTAAAGAGCACAGGCGGTGCAAAGACCGGCGGCAAGCTCGGTGGCGGCAAGTTCGGCAGCAAGATGTAATATTCAAAATACATCGGGGCAGACATCAGTCTGCCCTTTTTAAATCCATTTTGGGCCTTATAAACATTTAATACCATGAA
>JAEIGA010009493.1_pt1 | contig 14729 bp, 6 predicted proteins | sample 9270691 | NCBI WGS metagenome assembly JAEIGA01 (sample SAMN17057246, study PRJNA624740) | gut metagenome | biome: biome; isolation source: fecal sample | host: Bos grunniens | place: China: Xizang | collected 2019
CTCGATAGAACCGTCTGCTGCATATCTATACCATACCGCAGGGCCGAATGTTGTGCCGGCATTATCCATCCATGCCTGGAGTTCAACCTTGGACTCATCCATCTTGGTCTTGAGAAGGTTCCAGCGGATGAGGTCGTTCTTGCGAAGCATCTCTCCTACAAACTCAAGAGCGCGCTCGTCAACGATGGCGTTGAAGATTGCAGTCTGTCCCGAGAGACCGCTGACATATGTTGCTGCAAGGTCTTCATTGCCCTTGTATGCTCTCTGACGTACCTGAAGGATACAATCCTTTGCAAAACTCTCATCACGGCTTCCGCATGCAGGATCGTTAGCAATCTCGGCAGCCATAAGGAGAATGTCGGAATATCTCATGTAGATAGGCTTGATACCGTCATCATTTCCTCCGTTATAAGGTGCTCTTTCCTGCCACTCGAGGCGGAACTTACCGAAATACCAGTCGTTTGGACCTGCAAGCTGAGGGATGTTCTTTCCGTTAGGACCGGGAGCCCACTTCCAGTTCACGCAGCTGAGGTCACGACGTACATCCTGCGCACCATATTTCCAGTAAAGTGTCGGAACAGGACCGGCTGTACCGCCACGGTTTGTTGTAGGACTGGATGTCCACTCTGGATTACCCTCTGTTCTGATTGCAAAAGTGTAGTTCCAGCGTCCACGAGAATCAGATGAAGGAATTACATAGATGACTTCCTTTCCAGCTGCGATATCCATGTTGTTGAATTCTCTCCAGAGCTGTTCATAGTCCATGAGTGAAAGTCCGGCGTTATTGATGACATCCTTAAGGGCAGCAAGAGCCTTTGGATAAAGAACGCCTTTCTGGAGATCGGGATCAGTCGAAAGTCGAACACTTCCCTTGTTGCCAGTTCCCACCAATCCTTCGTCAGGACGGAGTGAGTAACCAGAAGCCATGAGGCAGAGACGTGCGTAAAGACCCTTTGCAAAAGCAAGGCTTGGGCGGTCTGTAGTAGCTGTAACAGCACTCTGACCTGGCCATTTCATGTAATTGAAGGCTTCCTCGAGATCAGCGATAAGCTGCTTGTAGATGACGTCCTTGTCAGACTTGTTGAGATAAATTGTCTCAGCATCGATTGGAGCGAAACGTGCAGGGACCTCTCCGTATGCCTTAAGGAGCTCTGTGTAGAGAAGAGCACGTGCTGTAAGAGCCTCACCAAGGAGTTCTGCCATCTGGGGATCGCTCTGAGGATTTCCATACTGACGGATGCCTTTGATTGAAAGGTTTGCTCTTTCGATACCGCCCATCAATTCGTTGTACGGGCCGTTGGCAAGGTTCAGCTGGCCGTTTGTTGCGGTTGACGAATATCTTGCGATATCAGACTTTTCATCTTTAGACGTGTTGTTGTAAAGTTCGATATCGGTGTTGAAACCATACCAAGGAAGGTAGCGTCCACGATGGCAGTTCGTATGGCCGAACACCTCGTAGATTCCGAATACATTGTACTCGGCAAGTGTGTAGTTCGAGAACACTACGGACTCATCGAATGATGACTGTGTCTCGGTCTTGAGTCCGTCCTCTGAGCAGGATGTCAGTGACGCAGCTGCAAGCATTCCTGCACCAATGAGTATTTTATTAAACAGTTTCATAAATGTTCGATTTTAGAAAGTGATGTTTACACCGACTACGTAACCCCTGCTCTTCGGATATGCTGAGCAGTCTACGCCTGGAGTAAGAGGAGTCTTACGTCTTGTGTCGACCTCAGGATCATAACCTGAATACTTGGTCAGACAGAAGAGGTTTGTTCCAGTCACATAAACGCGGAGTTTCTGCATCTTGATCTTCATTGTCCACTTCTGAGGAAGTGTATATCCGATGGTTGCAGACTGGAGACGGAGGAATGAACCATCCTCTACTGCCCAGTCAGAGAATATAGCCTTGTTTGCACCAGGATTCCACATTGTGGTACCGGCATTGATTACTTTGAGTATTTCAGGGTCAGTAATCTCTTCACCGGTTGTCCAGTCAATGTTTGTCCAACGGTTCTCTACATTCATTGATGAAAGAAGGTTGCGGTTCGAGTACTTTCTTGAATGACTGAACTCAATCTTGTTGGCGTTGTAGATGTTGTTTCCGAATACATAGTTGAAGTTAGCCGAGAAGTCGAATCCATAGAGGTAACCTGAAAGGTTGAAACCACCTACGCCAAGAGGCTGAGCGTTTCCGATGATGACCTTGTCCTCAGCTGTAATCTCGCCGTCACCGTTCTGATCCTTAAGCTTCATGGCACCCGGACGGAAGAACTCCTTGCCAAGAATGTCAGAAGCGTCTACAGTACCTTTATTTGCAACCCATGCAGTTCCGTCATGAGTGAACTCGTCAACTGAGTAACGTCCGTCAGACTCATAACCATACATGTTTCCAAGAGGTTTTCCTACAGTTACAACATAGTCAGGACCGATCTCTGTCGATGCCCACTCAGATGTCGCTTCGATCTTCTCAAGACCACCGAGGTTTGTCACCATGTTCTCGTTCAAGCTGATGTTTCCTCCGAGTGTGAGACCGAAGTTCTTCTTCTCGAAGAGCACAAAGTTTACAGAAGCCTCGAAACCGCGGTTCTGAACCGATCCGAGGTTACGATACTGGTAGTCATAACCGGAACCTGCTACAGGGAACTGAATAAGGAGGTCATTTGTTGTATTATGGTATACTTCGAATGATCCGTTGATGCGTCCTCTGAGGAATGAGTAATCGAGACCGAGGTTATGAGAAACCGTAGTCTCCCATGTGAGGTCCGGATTCGGCATGATTGACTTTCCACCAACTGTCGTGGTTCCCCACCATGTGTTTCCCATCGAGATGTACTGAGTGTTGTTTGCCTGGAAAAGGAGTGAGGATACATTCGATGGAATGTTGTTGTTACCTGCTGTACCGTAGCTGTAACGAAGTTTCAGGTTATCAAGCCATGTAGATGCATTCTCAAGCCAAGGCTCATTTGAAATTGTCCATGATGCCGCAGCTGAAGGGAAGATACCCCACTGGTTTCCTTTCTCGAACTTTGATGAACCGTCGGCACGTACTGTAGCTGAAACTGCGTATCTTCCACCGAATTCGTAATTTGCTCTTCCGAAGAATGACAGGAGCTGTCCGTTAGGATTGTAGAAGTTGTTTGAAGCTACCGGAGTTCCTGAAGCCATGAAGTTCCATGCCATCTGTGAGTCAAAGAACTCAGGAAGTCCTTCAATTGTTGAAGAAAGAGTGTTTGACTTTGTAAGGATGTACTCCTGACCGATGAGGACGTCAAGCTTGTGGTTGTCATTTGCAAATACATTCTTGAAGTTGTAGTTCAATGTATTTGTTGTACGGTAGTTTGTACGGAATGCCCTCTTGTAATCAGTTGCAGGCTGTCCTTTCAATGTTGCAGTGTTACCCACGTAGTAGGTTGTCAGACCGTAGAAACGGTTGTCCTCCTGCGAATAATCATCAAGACCACCTTCTACCTTCAGATTGAGGTTGTCGATGATATGCCATGTGATGGCACCGTTCACAGTCCAGTTTGTACGGATTCTCTTGTTGTCATTGTCTGCTACCGACTTGAGAGGCGGAGCGTTGTCACCGTAGTCCTCAGCAAGGTCAGAGTCAGTTGCAACTCCTGTAATCGGGAATGGAGTGTACTGGACTGCATGTTTAAGACGACCGTTGCTTGAAGTCGAACCTCCGTCGTTCATCGAGTTCGCACCGGCACCAAGCACCTCTGTGCGTGAATATCTTGCATTCACATCGACAGTAATCTGCTTGATAGGCTTGTACTGAGTCTTGAATGAGAGGTTGTCTCTCTTGTAGTTCGAGTTAAGCATGATGGCCTTGTCGCCTACATGAGCGTAGCTGATGTTCCATTTCACCTTATCAGTAGATCCGGATACAGATATATTCTGGTTGAATGTCCTGCCGACATTGCCGAATACTTTCTTTACCCAATCGTTCTTCGCTACATTCTTGTAAAGGTCCATATCCTCAAATACGCCGAATACCTTCACGAAGTCATCGTCTACCCTATCTCTAAGCACGGCAAGTTCATACTGATTCTGTACGAAATCGTATGGAGAACCTGTCTGGATAGCTCCAGGGTTAGCCATTCTCTTCTGGCCCCAATATGCATTGTAGCTTACTGAGATCTTGCCTGAAGCGCCAGCCTTTGTTGTTACGAGAACCACACCGTTCGCACCACGTGAACCGTAGATTGCGGTTGAGAAAGCATCCTTGAGCACATCAATTGACTGGATGTCAGATGCAGGAATGTCTGAAATGCTTGAAACTGGGAAACCATCCACAATGTAGAGTGGAGATGCGTCCTGAGTGATGGACCCACCGCCACGAACGCGGATCTTGATCTCGGCATCGGGATCACCTTCGGTTGCAGTTACCTGCACACCGGCCATTTTGCCGGAAAGGGCTTCACCTACGCTGGCTACAGGAACCTGTGTAAGAACATCATTGCTGACAGAGGTTACAGATCCCATCAGGTCGCGGCGCTTCACTGTAGCGTAACCGATGACAACTGTCTCGTCGAGGAAGTTGGTATCCTCGTTGAGTCTCACATCAATGATGGCGCTGTTTCCTATGACAACTTCCTTGGTTGCCATACCGATCATTGAGAAAACCAGGGTTTTACCTTTGGCGGAGTCAACATGGAGGGCATAACTACCATCCACTCCCGTTACGGTACCCGTTGTTGTGCCGTCTACGAAAACGGAAACTCCAATCAGAGGTTCTCCATTGACGTCTGACACGACACCCTTGATCTGTTGGGCATTCACGGTCGCAGCCGCAAACATTCCCAGGATCATCAGAGAAATCTTGTAAATCAGATTTTTCATAAAGAAGTGTGTTTGGTTATTAATTAAGGTTTGGTATATATTATATATTCATATATTCGCCACTGTTGTTCTGAGACGCTACAATCTCCCGTACCAGATAGTGCAGATACATTTCAAGGTTTGTATACCTGCCGTATGAATCCAGTGTTTTTACTTTAGAGTCAGCCGCATCAGATGCATCAAGATCAAACTGTCTTTCAAACCAGTCCGGCATTCCATCGGAGTCCGTATCCTTGACTGCCGCCATTTCCTCAGATGTAGCATTGTATGCAGGCCATCCTCCAACAGCAGACTGAGTATCGATGATTCCGTTCTTCGAACCGTTTCCTCCATCTTTATAAGTTGCAGTTCCATTTCTGGCATCTGTGCATGCCCTTTCATCTACAGAATCCCGTGAAAGCGACGCTCCGGCATACTGACTGATCATCTCAAATGATTTCTCTGCAGAGTGGGTCGTCGTGTAGACTTCTTTCCCTTGTGCTCCATTTAAGTCGAGAGGATGATTCAGCAGACTGTTGTAGTTACCGTATCCGGAACCGTTATGCCAGTATATTGTTGATGCGTCATTAGCTGCGCCAAGTTCAGGATATGCTGTGTTCAGATTACCGCTCAGGTACATCTGAGGATAGCTGTCTGCGTATGTGGTGCCATCTTTGACATATGACCCATACGCATCTACAAAGTATTTCCTGTCTGATGATGCAGGGCCAGGCTTATAATAGTTGTTCACTATATTGAACAAGCCGTCTTCTCCGCCATAGGTCAGGTTCGACCCCCAGTTATAGACTGCATTACATCTGTAGTCTACGTTTCCTCGATGTGTCTCCACGTAGTTGCCATAGATCTGAGGATGGTCTATCCTCGGATTGCGGCTGTCGTGACATGCGAGGAGATTGTGGTGGAATGATGCATCTTTACCACCCCATATGCCTCCATATCCATGTGTACCTTTACCGTGAACGGAATTGCGGAGGCTCTCCGAGAGGATGCACCACTGCATCGTAAAGTACTCGTTTGCGTAGAATGATGAACATTCGTCAGTTGACCATGACATCGAGCAGTGGTCTATGATTATGTTGCGATTGTATCTTCCCCACAGGGCATCTGCCTCTCTCTTGGCTTCATCACCCATGCGGAAACGCACGAAACGGATGATGATGTTGTCTGCATTTTCAAACTTCAGTTCGTAATTCTTGATGCAGATTCCGTCACCAGGGGCTGTCTGTCCGGCAATAGTGACATTACCGTTCTTTATGCTCAGAGCCGACTTCAGCTCAATGATTCCGGCTACATCAAAAACTATCGTCCTTGCTCCTGACTCATTAAGAGCTGCTCTCAGCGACCCCGCACCGCTGTCAGCGAGAGTGGTCACATGGATGACTTTTCCTCCACGTCCTCCGGTTGTATACATTCCGCCGCCCTCTGCACCAGGAAATGCCAATGTTAAGGCAAGAGCGTCCTCGTGTGCTGGAATCGCGAACTGTTCGTAAAATCCGTTCGGCTCTGGAGTCGGAGTCGGTGTAGGGTCAGTGCCAGGATTGTCCGTGCCCGTTGTCCGGACAACAAGATTATCCGAAAATGGAGAATCTGCATTTCCGACCTTTGTCCTTACCTTGAAGTTGTATGACGTTTCCGGAACAAGTCCCTCATATTCGATAGAAGCCTCCTTTACACTTGTCTGTCCACCGGGCACTAATGTACCGTCGGAGAATTCAAGTCTGGCAACATAATAATCAGCACCATCGACCTCATCCCATGCAAATGCGAGTGATGTGCTCTCCGACGACACAAGCCTCACATTATTAGGTGCGGTTACATCATCAGGTTGCCCCACAGGCGTCTCAGGGCTGCATCCATACAGAAAAGCAGACGCGACCAAGCTGACTGATGCATAAGCAATAGTCCAGATATTACACTTCTTGGTGTCTTTCTTCATAATCATAGTTGATCAGTTATTTCACTACATCGTTCTCACTGTCAATGATTCCCGGAAGACCGGTCGCTGAGCCCTTGCATGTGGCTGTGCCTTTTCTGACTTCCTTCACGATCCTGCTGTCAATGGCATCACGCTTATTCGACGCTCCTGCGTGCTTGAGCACAGCCTTGTAAGCATCACGAGCCGTCTGCTCTTCAAGCGGAACGGAAATCAAGAATCGTTCAGCCTCAGACCTTTCATCCACAGAAGGCATTCCGTCGTATTCATTACCATCGATGTAGAATTTCCCCTTTATCATTGACGTTGTCGCAGATGTGCTGATATCCAGCCACTCACCGTTTCTTTTACGGGTAGCAGGGCCAGGGCGGAAACTGTTGTTCATCACGTTGAACCAGCCTTCTTCTCCACCATAAATAGCTTTCATCCCCCAGTTGTAGACAACGTTATTGACGAAATCCACTGTTCCACGGAAATGGAGAAGATCATTGTTCCAGTAAAGCTTAGGATGGTCGAAACGAGGGTTGCGGCTGTTGTTGTGGGCAAAGAGGTTGTGGTGGAAACTTACATTCCTTCCTCCCCAGATGCCTCCGTAACCATGCTTTCCCTTGTGATGGACAGAAGAGTTGAGTGCTTCAGAAATTATGCACCACTGGATGCTTGCGTCAGACAGATTATAGAATGAGGCGTTCTCATCGGTCGCCCAGCTTATCGAGCAGTGGTCGATGATGAGGTGGCGGCAATGTCTTGCTCCGAGAGCATCAGCTTCAACTTGCGCGGCTGTGCCAAGTCTCATTCTCAGATAACGCAGGATGATGTGGTCTGCAGTGATGAATACGTTGTGGTCGCGGATTGTAATTCCCTCTCCGGGAGCAGTCTGTCCAAGCACTGTAAGGTACGGATTCCTGATATTGAGGGGAGACTTAAGGTGGATGTCGCCGCTGACAGCAAATTTTACGATTCTTGCTCCCTTCGCTTCCACTGCATGGCGCAAGGTGCCTTCAGATCCGTCATCGGCAAGCGAGGTCACTACATATTCCTTTCCTCCTCTTCCGCCGAGAGAATATTTTCCGCAGCCTTCAGCACCCTCAAAAGCTACAGGAGATTCTTTTCTTGAAGGGAACCAATCGATATTATGCTTTGCTTCCCATTCGAGAGAGGCCCAAATGAACGGACCGACTCCCTTGCAGTCATTCTCGATGACAGGCTCGCTGAGGTAATATGCGAAATCTCCTTTCCTCATCTGCTTTCCGCCAAGTCCTCCGACTGCGCAGCAGTCTGTCATGGAAATTGTTCCGTCTGCATTCTCCCTGATGAAGCGGTCTATGAATTTAGGATACAGGCCCAGAATGTACTCAGAGTGGGACTGATCGATATATCCCCTTCTGAGTCCCTTGAGGAATGCGTAAGTGAACATGATAGAGCATGTCGCCTCCTGATAGTTGCCTTCCCTTTCCGGGCAATCGAGCACCTGATACCACATTCCGGTCTGGGCGTCGGCATACTTAGGAAGAACCTCCAGCAGGTAATTCAACTGCTGCACCAGCGCATGATGCCCGGGATGCTCTTTGGGCAGATAGTCCAGGACTTCCACCAGTGCAATAGCATACCAACCTGTCGCACGACCCCATGCATGCTCGGAAAGTCCTGTCTCGGGATCGCACCAGAACATTGACTTCGACTCGTCCCATGCGTGGCGGAAAAGGCCTGTCCTGGAATCAAAAGTATTCTTGGCTCCTGCTGTAAATTGATGGACTATATCTGCAAAAAGAGAGTCGCGCTCTTCTTTAGGAGCATATCTTCTGGTATATTCAGCATAGAAAGGTAGAGCCATGTAGAAGCCGTCAAGCCAGACCTGGTTCGGATATATCTGTTTGTGCCAGAATTCTCCGGATTCTGTCCGGGGCTGTGAATCAATCTGTTCGCGAATCTTCCTGGTTACACGTCGATAACGTATATCCTGAGCGCCAAACAAGTCATGCAGGTCAAAGTAGATCCTCGCTGGACAGATATGGTCTACATTATAATTGGATTTCTTGTACTTATAGATAGTCCCCTTTTCATTAGCCATGGTATCTGCCCAGGCACGGACATAATCCACAACCTCAGGAAGTTCGTAGCGTTTGGAAGCGTCCATGAAGGATTTCAGTTCCAGTCCGGTGGTGTAGTTCCATTTGCGTTCGCCGTTTCGGCCGTCAAGATATGTCGCATCGGGATTCCTCTGCATTTCGGAGCGTATCATCCTTATTGAATATGGCTCCTTTGCTGCAGAAGAAATGCTTATAAGCACTGTTAATATGGCTATCAGTCTTTTCATAGTTAAAATACTTTGAAATACCATTCAGTCGGAACGTTGACACCGTTCTTATCCTGCTCGGCTCCGCATTTAAGGACATTAGCAGGAGTGTACTTCTTAAGATCCTTTTCTTTCAGTGTGTGGGACCATTTTACGCGTTTGCCTTGAGCTCCAGGCCCTTCGCTTCCATATTCGGCATAGAAGGTGGTCTTCTCAGCATACGGTTTGTTCCAATTATGCCATCCTTCCGGACGGATATGGTCACCAAGTTCGCAGTCGATGAAGACTGTCTTTGCAAAAGATCTCCATGGACGTCCCAGATATACTTTCGTAGCGTTTTCATTATGAATGAGACGACAATCCTTGAAGACATAGCCGAACTCCTCATTTTCAGGAGTTGAAGCGGCAGTTATGTAGCTGTCTCTCTTGCTTAGAATCGTGCAGTCTTCGAACCAGCAGGTCGATGCTCCGAAAATGAAGTCTGTAGTTCCCTCTATCCAGCAGTTCCTGAAATACTGTCTCTGTCCCTTGCCGTAGGTATAGATAGTGTCCTGGTTAGCAATGAAACGACAGTTCAGGAATGCCACTCTGTCGGCATCTACAGTTATTGCGCAAGCCTGACCGATCTCCTTACCCTCACCCGCAGTGTTCTGGAATGTAAGGTTTTCAGCAAGAAAGTCTGAACCGTAGAGAAAAACTGTGGAGGTTGCAGATGTCCCCAATTCATAACCGGTAGGACCTGTCTTCTTCGCATAATCATTCCATGTGATGACGGTCTTCTCTGCAGACTGACCGATAAGGTGGATTTTCTGCTTGTTTGCAGGAATCGTTACCTTTTCCTCATATAGTCCGTCCTTTATATATATGGTGGTCTCATCCTGCTTGCAATAGTCCGGTGCTGCATCGATAGCCTCCTGTACCGTGAAGAAATCACCGCTGCCGTCCTTGGCTACAACGAAGTCGTAACTTACAACGTGAGCTTCAAGTTCCGGAATCACCTTGACGATCTCAGGAAGAAGCAGATTCACTATCTGGCGTGCGCCAGCACCATTTGTATGAGTGTTGTCGACAAGCCCCTTCGGATGTTTCGCAATCTTGCCCGCGGGAAGCCACATGTAGTACTTTCTGGAAGCTTCGTCACCAAGGGAGATGAGCCACTCCTGAGTTATCGTATTTGCATCGATGATAGGAAGACCAGACTCCTGAGCGACCTGAGTCACAGCCGCAGGATAATCACCATGGCAGTTTCTCTTGAGGTTTCCCTCGCCATCAAACCATCTGCGTGAAACAGGAGTGAAAAGAACAGGCTTTGCGCCTACGCTTAATGCGTGGTCTATAAAAAGGCGGATGTTATCCTGATATGCGCCGAATGCGGCAGCATAGCGCGTTGTGTCAGATTCCTTCGAGTCATTGTGACCGAACTGGATGAAGAGATACTCCCCTGCCTTAAGATCTTTCTTTACTCTGTCCCAGATACCGCGTGTCTGGACGCTCTTGGTGCTTCGTCCGTTCTGAGCATAGTTTGCCACAACGACATTTGTATCGACATGGGATTTGAGACGCTGGCCCCAGCCGCGCTCCGGATTTTCGTATGAAAGATCCTTGTCTGCCATTGTCGAATCACCCATAAGACGCAAGACGATCTTATCCTGCGCTGCCGATGTAACTCCTAACAACAGGGCTATAGCCCAGATAAAAAGCCGTTTCATTACTTGATTACGAAATTTTCAGTGTTATACTCGAACCTTGAAGGAGAATCGTTTCCGAATGAATCCGTGCAGTTCTCGAAAAGGACGTTCTTGCAGTTCGCCAGGATATAACCTTTACCCTCAGACTGTTTTATGCTGATATCTTTAAGTGTCACGCCATCCGAATAGCGAAGGTCTGCTCCCTTTTTCGATACGATTTCGCAATTTTCCACTACGATGTTCTCAATGTTCTTCTCCGGAATTCCATTGAAGTACATTGCTCTTGCTGCACCTGAGCATACTATGTTCTTGATATGAATATCCTTGAACTGAGGTGTTGTCTCGTCAGCAGGCACGAATTCCACATCATATGGTGAAGCGCCTTCAGCAGCGGCCTCTACGGCAGATTTTCCACCATAGTGCAAGTCGAACAGCAGCGGTTCGGTCGGAATGTTCATCATTACTATATCCTCGATGTAGATATTGTCCACAACTCCGCCTCGTCCGCGGCAGCTCTTGAATCTCAGGCCGACGTCAGTCCCGAGAAAACGGCAGTTGGTCACCTTGATGTTGCTTACCCCTCCTGACATTTCGCTGCCGACCACAAAACCACCATGTCCATGAAATACGATGCAGTTGTCGACGATAAGGTTCCTGCAAGGTCTTGCCCTTCTGCGACCGTCCTCATTCTTTCCGGACTTGATGCAGATCGCATCGTCACCGACATCGAAGCTCGAATTTATGACGAGCACGTTTTCACAGGAATCCACGTCAAGGCCGTCGCCATTCTGCGAATACCATGGATTGCGCACCGTAACGTTGTTAATGATCACGTTCCTGCACATGAGAGGATGGATATTCCAGCATGGGGAGTTCTGGAAGAGACAATCCTCCATCAGGACATTTTCACAATCCTTGAAACTGATCATCACAGGACGGAGGTATGTCTTCACACTCTCCCACTCCGCATCTGTAGTCAGTCCTTGAGGTACGTTGAATGCATCGCTTACAACAGCACCGCGGTATGATGTGGAATCAGGATACCAGATGTCTCCTTTCTCGTTTGTAAATCCTCCGCTCTTGAGAAGGGCCTTCCACTGTGAAGGGGCAATCTTGGATTTCTTTACCTGTCTCCAGGAATCACCGTTTCCGTCGATGGTACCGCCGCCTGTAATGGCAATATTCCTCGCACCGACTGCATTGATAGGTGAAATGCATCGTTTTGTGTCGAGGCCTTCAAATACGGTTTCCACGATAGGATACAGGTCTCTGTCTGTGGAGAAGAGAAGCACTGCATCCGGTTTGATATGAAGTTCTATGTTGTCTTTGAGGGTGATCGGGCCTGTAAGCCATACTCCTGTCGGAACAATGACTTTGCCGCCACCTTGCTGACTCAAGGCATCGATTGCCTTTGCGAATGCGTCGGAGTTAAGGGCAACGCCATCACCGACTCCACCGAAATCCCTGATGTCCACTTCGCGGGCAGGGATATGCGGGCGCTGAATCAGTTCCATTTCAAATGGCAGGTCTTCATAGAGGTATGCAAACTCGCATTTTCCCGAGTTGTTGCATGATGCCAGTGCTGCTGATACGGCAGCGGCAAGAGCTGCTTTAACTAAAGTTTTCATAGTCATCGATTAGAGGGTTACTCCGGATTTGAATATTGCGATCTCGCTATATTCTGATTTTTCGTTGTTGACTTTCTCTCCGGAGGCAACAGCTAGAACAAATTCAATGAACGCCTTGTCGACTTCTTCCGCTGGAGTTCCGTCCACAATCGAACCGGCATTGAAGTCGATCCAGAGAGGTTTGTTTGCGGCAAGTCTGCTGTTTGTCGATATCTTGGCTGTCGGTACGAAGGTTCCGAACGGAGTTCCGCGGCCAGTAGTGAAGAGGACAATCTGGCATCCCGCAGCTGCAAGTGCAGTAGAGGCGACCAGATCGTTTCCTGGTGCGCTGAGCAGGTTCAGACCTTTTGTCTTGAGCCTTTCTCCATATAGCAGGACGTCACGCACGATCGAATTTCCCGACTTCTGGGTGCATCCGAGCGATTTTTCTTCGAGAGTAGAGATGCCTCCTGCCTTGTTTCCTGGTGATGGATTTTCATATACGGGCTGCTCGTTCTTCATGAAGTAGGCCTTGAAGTCATTGATAAGGTGTACAGTCTTGTCGAAGGTCGCCTCATCCTGACAACGAGACATGAGGATAGTCTCAGCGCCGAACATCTCCGGAACCTCTGTCAGTACGGTTGTACCACCCTGAGAAGCGATCCAGTCCGAGAAACGGCCCAGAAGAGGATTTGCCGTGATGCCGGAAAATCCGTCTGAACCTCCGCATTTGAGACCAACCCTGAGTTCGCTCACCGGCACGTCCTCGCGCTTATCATTCTTTGCTGCAGAAGCGATCTCACGAAGAAGGCCCAGACCGTATTCCACCTCGTCTCCCTGGATCTTCTGTGACTCCATGAACTTGATTCGATTCTCGTCAACTTCACCGACAAGTTCTCTGAATGCACTCAGCTGGTTGTTTTCACAGCCGAGCGCAACCACAAGCACGCCTGCCGCATTTGGGTGATGGACCATGTCAGCCAGAATGTTTCTTGTGTTTTCGTGGTCTCCGCCAAGCTGTGAGCATCCGTAATTATGAGGAAATGCAATCACCTTCTCAATTGACGGATAACCGGACAGTTCTTTTTCAAACTGCTTCTGAATGTTCTGAGCAACACCGTTTACGCATCCGACTGTCGGGATGATCCAGAGTTCATTGCGTACACCGGCGCTCCCGTCTTTTCTTCTGTATCCTTTGAAGAAAGCCTTCTCGGATGCTGGAGCGATTTCAGAAAGCTCCGGCTCGTATGTATATTCCAGAAGTCCTTCAAGGTTGGTCTTGAGGTTTGTGTGGTCAATGACCTCACCTTGCCTCACAGAAGAAAGAAGATGACCGATAGGAAAACCATACTTGACCACGTGAGTTCCCTCAGGCATATCCTGAAGGGCGATTTTGTGTCCAGCAGAAACTGCTGATGATGTACATATATTTATACCATTGATATCGAAGCACTTTCCTGCCTCGATATCTTTAATGGCAACGGCGACATTGTCTGCCGGATTTATCTTTATGAATTCTGCCATATACCTTCTTTTATCAGATTTCTCGACTTCGCCCGAAATGACGATCAGGCGATGACTTGCTTCACTGCAGCACGCATACCTTCACTCTGAATGAGTTCCAGGTCAGCGGTAAGAAGGTCGGTCAGGCCAGGTATCTGATTAAGATCCTCTCCCCAGATGAATTCTGCTGCGAGAACCCCTTCTGCAACCTTGCGTACATCTGCGCCGGCCCAAAGTTCCTTGAGGAGAGCGACTATTGCCGCATCGTCGTTTGGTACGATTTCTACGTCTCCCCTCTTGCCACCCTTGTAATATGTGATTATACCTGCAAGTCCAAGCACCAGTCCCTCAGGCAGTTCGCCCTTGCGCTCAAGATAAGTCTTCAGACCAGGAAGGTCGCGTGTCTTGTATTTAGGGAATGAGTTAAGCATGATGCTGGTCACAAAATGCTTCACATATGGATTTACAAAACGTTCGATTACGGAATCCGCAAATGCTTCGAGCTCTGGCTTTGGAAGATTGAGGGTCTCCATCAGCTCGCCGTACATCACCTTGCGGACATATTTTCCGATTTCAGGATCCTCCACGCACTCTCTTACTGTGTCAAGGCCGGAAAGATAGCCGACAGGAGAAAGCACTGTGTGCGGACCGTTCAGAAGTGTTACCTTTCTTTCGTGGTAAGGGGCTTCGCTTGGAACGAAAAGCACATTCAGACCTGCCTTGTCTGCAGGGAACTCGGCTGCAACAGACTCTGGAGCCTCGATAACCCAGAGATGGAAGATCTCGCCTTTGACTACGAGGTTATCTTTGAAACCGATACGCTCATGAATCTGATCGATGGTATCCTTCGGATA
>JAEIGA010009494.1_pt1 | contig 14729 bp, 23 predicted proteins | sample 9270691 | NCBI WGS metagenome assembly JAEIGA01 (sample SAMN17057246, study PRJNA624740) | gut metagenome | biome: biome; isolation source: fecal sample | host: Bos grunniens | place: China: Xizang | collected 2019
AATTGCTCTTGATGTGCCCGCCACCATAGGCGGCGGGTATCAAGAACTTAAACGGGGCTTCGTACATAATGTTAGCTATTTTGGTGTGATGAATATCTGCCTTCGTCCAGGAGAATTCACCCATATGTAGCCTCCTTACTGCGCGTAGACTGTGGACTGGTCGGCAATACCGAACTGCTGCCACACAGTCTTACCAACGCCGTCGCGGCGGTCACACATTTCGCTCCAGGTGGTGCTGCTCTTCTGGCGCTCAGTGACGATTTCAGCGTGCTTCTCATTCATGCGCTCGATGATTTCCATGTAGTTCAGCATATCGACCAAATCAGGATACACAGAGGAAACCTGACCGTAGCCGTTGAAACGCTGAGCCAGCGTGTTGACGATATCATCGTAGATGAACTTCACGCCAGCACTCTTCTTACATACGAAACGTGCTGCGATGTTCGGGAACTTCGGGTCGCCGTCTTCCAGCTCGGCAGGGATGCCGGCTACCAGAGTGCGCAGCGCGTCAGTGTCAAAGTCCTCGCCCTTGATAGTTCTCCACATAGAGATAAGCGTGGTGGTATCACCAACGCCAAAATCGATTCCATAAACAGATGCCATAGTTAAAACTCCTTTTCTTTGGTAAAATAATTTGAGATTGTGTTAGGTGTTTTCCTTGGTGTAGTCACCACAGGAGATGTCCTTCGCTACGATGTCGTAGATTTTGGACTTTGCGTCACGAGTGACCATAGAGGTCAGCTCGTGTAACGCATTCTGCAGGTCCTTGCCAAAATGGCAGGTGTTGCGCTTGGCACAGGTAGAGCAGATAGGCTTATTCATCATTCATTCCCTCCTCCAACTTGCGCAGACGCTCCGCAACAACGGGGCAGTCGGCATGCAGCGGACAGTGGGAATCACAGGTATGAGCACCCATCTCACAGCCAGGGATAACGGCAGGCTCGAAAGTCTCACAGTTATCGGTGTCGTGCTTGAAGGCGTCCATCATCATCTGGTCGCCGGAGGCTTCCAGTTCAGCCTGAACCTTCAACGCGTGCTGATAGGCTTCACACTCATCAGCGTGCTTGCACTTCTGGCACTGGGGGAAGGTCACGGTACAGCCGAGTGCATCTTCTTCCTCCTCTTCCTCTTCGGGCTCATCGTCCTCATGAGGCAGATGCATATTGTTGTTGTAATAAGCGGACTCAATGTTGGACCAGGTGCCGCGGTCAGCGTCCCAGTCATCACGCAGGGTGGACAGAATCTGGTCGACATCGTCATCAGTGTAGACGTAACCTTCCTCATCCAGCCAGTTGATGATGTCCTGGCGGTCGTATTCCCGCTGCTTGTCTTCGAAAACAGCGCGCTTAAAAACTTCAACGTCAATGCCGAGGGAGTCGGCGGCAGCCTGACAGGCGGCATTCAGCTTTTCATCAGAGATATAGGGGTACATATTTATTTCCTCAACTTTCTTTTGATTATTTTAATTCTTGCGCAGAGCAACCTGCGCGGGTTTTAGATGGAGCTGATGCTCCAAAATACGGATTCTGCTTTCAACAGGTAATCCCTGCATCTTACTCATCATGGTTTGATTCCAACCAATGCCATATACCTCGCGATGCTGATAAAGCAGCTTCTTGAAGTATTTCAGCTGGCGATTAGACTGGATGTCCTGCACAATGCAGGTGACCACAACGATAAGTGCAGCTGCGGGTAGTGCGCACATACCCATAATCAACACAATTTGCAATCCCATCATTTGACGCGATTCGCCTCCTTCAATGCGTCCTTCTTGATATACACGAAGACATTGCTGTCATGGTCAATGTAATCAAGTCGAACCATCACCTTTTTATCGGTGCGATTGGGCTGCTGAATCACCTCAGCATTTGTGGATACACGAACGTTGTAGTCCTTAATCCACATTGCAGATGCGTCGCCGCTTACGGAGAAGATGGCACCCTCAGGGTACCGTACGTCCTTAGCGGGGATATGCCAGTGTTTCTTGTGTGCAACAGGGTGCATTCCACCAATTGCCATAGCTTACGCCTCCTCTACCAGAGTGCTCAGACGTTTCGTTACTTCCGGATGGTAACGACGACCGTCAAGCTTACCGGTTTTCACCAATTCGGTGATGCCCTTCACAAAGACATCCAAGGAGCTCTTTTCAAGCTTAGCCAGGATGGCATCGTACTGGGCGTCCCAGTCGTAATAAAACGGGTCGAGAATGCAGTCGCCAGACAAGAACGAAGAGCTCATGGTGAAAGTCCGGGGACCGTTGCCAACAGGGGTGATGTTGGGATTCTGTTGCCGGAGACCTTCGATGGACTCCGCAGTTTCAGCTTTCATCTGTTTGATGATTTCGGTTAAACTCTTAACCGTGTTGTTCAGCTTTGCCACGTTCGTAATCCTCCTTAAGGTTCAAGGTGTAGTTGGATTCGATAAAACGCAGGGTTCGCGGGTGATTACACCGGTTACCCAAATATGTGTATATCTCTTCCATGTCGTCGTAGGTGAAGGTTGTGCCCAGAAAGGTGTTAATGCCATTCAAAATGAATTCGTTGAACTTGATGTTCTTCGCTGCACTGTTGAAAGGCTCACTCTTGTAGGCGTCGCGGGAAAGCCACTCCAATACTTTGCACTGTACATCCAGGCGGGACGTGCAGTCTTTCAGAATAAAGTAGCTGTTTGCTTTCTTGTGCACAATGATTTCGCCGTTGTAGTAGATAAAAGCGCCGGGAAAAGCACTCATCAACTCGTCGACAATTTCATCGGACACTTGCATGCCATACCTGCTCATGAAGGTATACCTCCCTGAGACTTTTTGTTTGCGATGACTCGTGCTCGCCACTCATTGTACAGAATAGCGTTTTCCAGGGTGTCCACAGTGGTCTCAGGACCATAGGGAACAGAATACTCACGAGGATTGACTGCGGAAATCACCTTGATGTTGTACTGAGTACCATCATCACAGATGCAATACGCAAAATCATCTCCTCTGTATCCGCCCTTGGAAGTGAGCAGTCGTACGCCGCGGGGAATCATAATGCCGTTTGTTTTGAAGATTTGTAGTGCTGTCATTTGGATTCTCCTTCCTTAGTCGTCGTAGGGGTCGTACTCTTCAGCCTCAGCAACACCGGTGGATGCGCTGCCTTCAAGCAGGGACTGTGCGTTATCCGTCAAACACTCATGGTGTGCATAAAGATATTCCACTTCATCCGGGTTTTCACCAGGCTTCTTGGGATACTTACGCCACTTGAAATGGTCTTCGGATTTTAACACAGGCTCACCACAGAAGAAGCATACGTCAACCTGGGTATCATCATCTTCGATTGCTGCAAACTTCTCCATGCACTCAGCTTCAACAGCGAGAGAAGGAGCTTTGTCTGCATAGCAGTCTTCATGATAATGATTACCGTCAAGCTCGACGTAGTCATCACCGACTCTGATGGGCTCATTGCAGTATGCACAATCGTACACAGCTGCGGGTTCTGGTGCATTAGGGCACCGTGGGTGGCAGGGATACTGCCGGCATTCCATACACATAGGAAATACCATCCTTTCGTCAAAATTGACGCCTTCTTCTGGGAAAGCGCCGGGTTTTCATATTGGGTCTACTATTGTCATTGAAAGATATCCACAGGGGATACTCATTCACATAAATAAAGACGGATACAAGATACCCGTAACGCGCGTATATACATGCGTGAGCACGCGGCTTGTGTATAAAACGGTATATACACAAAAAAATAACCCCGGAGAAATCCCGGGGTTATCGTTTTACGCAGATGCTTGATAGCGTTGAATTAAATGATTGATTTCTTCCTTGGTGGAACCGTGTTCTACACCAGGTACATGAAGAAAATCTTTAACCATGTCACCCAGAAAAGACTCAGGGATGTAGCAATCACAATCAGATTCATTGACACCCTCAATATCGTAAGGTACCTGATTCTCATCCATCCACACGAAATGTCCAATGGGCGCCGCAATACACACAGTGCCGCGGTTGAATGCCGTTTGTAACATGTGGGCAAAGTAATAACAGTAACCGTTTCGGAATTGATTCCGGATTACCTCCGCGTTCTCTTCGCCGCCGTGCATAAGGAATTTATAGATGAATTGCAACACTTGTGTATCCGCCGTCGGGTAATATACCTGCCAGGCATCTACAAAATCTTGACAGTCGTTCATACCGTTCCATTCCTTTCAAGCTTTACGGGTATTGCGCAATTGTTTTTGCGCTTTTTGTACTTCTGATTCCGGATGTTTATTTTGAAACTTGGTGCACTGTTTTGCGTTCTTCATGTCCGTGATTTTCATCTCGAAACCAGAACACCACACGTAACGCTTGTTGGTGCGTGGGCTCGTACGTGGTTTATGATGCACACAATTGCGGCAATCTTTTAGCGCAATATTAAGCTTCTTTCGGTATTCAATACCTCCGGTAGGTACTCCAACTCCGCCAGCCATTTTACTTCGCCTTTCCTTGTTTCAGCTGGTTGGGATGTTCATCGCTGTACACAAGGTCCTTAATGTATACGCAGACTCTATCCTCGCCCCATTCCTGCAGTAGATGGAACAACTGATACAGCATGCCGTAGGTATCCGGATGCATCAGCTCTTTTTCCTGAGGGCGACTCAGCATATATGCCAGAGGACTCTTAGTGGTGTACTTATCTTTCTGATAGATTTTGCACGCAGCAACTCTATCACAGAACATCTCCGCCAGGTAACGCATAGGCATACGGCAGGGTTCTTTCATATGTACAGGGTCCAGCCAGTATTCATAATGATGCTTGTTGTGACCCTTGTGATGCAGCCAAGCCTCGGAATAACCCTTATCCTCGATTTCTTCGTCAATAGGACTGCGTTTACCAGTCCAGTACTTAATCTGAGGCTTGAACTCTACGGGCAGGAACTTAGACATGTCGTGCATAAGACCCTGCTTATACAGACCGCACTTAAAACACAGACGCATAACTTCGTGTCTATGCTTGGATACGGTTTTCATATGTTTGAAAAATTTACTCATTCTTGTACCTCATCGTATTCAGGAGGAAGCTCGTCTACTTTCTTGTGTAGCAGAGAGCATTCACTCATGGGTTTCACAAACATTTCACTGGTATCCCAGAAAGTCTTGTCGTCGTTATCACAGCCGAACTCCAACATCTCGAATTCCACCAGGTAATCGTTACCATATGCGTGGGCGCCGATAATGCGAACAGCTGCGTCTTCGTATTCATCTCGGGTTTCCAGTCGGTAAATACGCTTAGAGGTAATTGCGTCCATGAACCATTCTTCGGCGGAAGCCATGGGACTCAGCTTTACATAAGCGGTATCACTTCCTGCCACACGTCCATACCGGTATTGCAGAATGGAGATTACCTCCTCGTATACGTAAGCCGGCCACAGACGCTCATGCTCATACAGATGGTCTTCGACGGCGACACAAATCTCGCCATATGTAGTGGATGCTGTGAGTCGAGTTTTCTCGATATCATTTGCTAATTCCAGCAGCTCCCAACCTGTGGGTGTTTCACCTGCACCAATTTCGGAACTTAGGATTTCCCAAATGAACTGGTAGTCATTGCCGCAGGAAACTTTCTGTTTATTGTATCCAGCTCCCCATTCGGCGAAATATTCGCCACTCATGTTTTTATACAGGGTAACCTCAACTTCGTCAAACATGACGATTTTTAATTTTTCGTACATAACTCTACTCCTTCGTGCGTGAATTCGTGAATTGTGTTATCGATACCGGAGTTTCCGATAACCTCTGTCACACCCAGGTCTCTCAACTGTATTGAATGATGTTCAAAATCCAGACTCTTGTACACAACGTAATACTCGCCGGCGATTTGAACAGTCACCTGCTTGATATTAGGCTGAAAACCAAATGACTTAATCAGTCGGACTGTATTCTGGACTTGCGCATTATATAAACCAGCACTGCGGTTGTCCTTATGTACGTAAGCGTTGTAATGCTGCATTTCAGATACAAGCTGATGGATTGTCATCGCAATACATCTGTTTGCGATATCGCGATAATATGCTGCGTCTTGCATAGTTATACTTCCTTTCTTAAATTTGCGACAGATACCTGCCGGCGTGCACGTCGTGTATGACGCGTCACCGGACAGTGTGCATAAAGATTGGACTTTTGTCTGGGAGTCACGCGCGTCACATGATTATTTGCATGCGCTGCATGATTTGCTGCAGCGGGCACTGCGAAGAAACAGATACTCATTCGGGGTCCTCCTGTTTCTTACGGGCTTCTTTGGAAAGCTGCTCTTGACGCCGGCGTTCATTTTCGCGGCGCTGACGCTCAGCATCCTCTCTGCGCCGTCTTGCCATCGCGGAATTTGCAGCGGTAGTTGCCGCAGTCATTGCTGCGATAATTGCAGGGTTGATTCCCATCACATATCCTCCTCTTTCTTTTCAGGCATCATGAAGACACCGCGTTCAATTAGGTCATTCATTACTTTCAGGAATTTTTCCTGGATTTCCAAATCGAGTTCATTCTCGATGTCTTTGGGGTTGTAGAACTCCTTGAAGTTATAGCCGCACATTCCACCATAAGCAGAAAACGTTACACGAATCTTGCCGGCATAAGCCTTAGCATCTTCGTCGTATACACCGAGCCAGTACTCATCAGTGGTTCCAAATTCATCATCAGCGGCACACTTGGCAGTGGAGCCAGAAAGACACCAGGCAGAGATGACATTATTGCGCCAGAACCAGGGTTCGCCGACTTTACTGCGGTCGACTTGCAGCTGACGAATCATGGGTACCGTCAGATTGTAAATGTTCGGGATAGTGGGTTCCCGCATAACGTATTTATTTCGAGACATATGTATTCCCTTTCTTTGTAATGCCACTTGCAATACGAACACGTCTTTGTGTATAAAACTGAATAAGCGGCAGTTTTGTGTACAGCGGTTGTGACTACATTATACCACAAGTTGGTGTATTTGTCAATAGCTTAAGAAGAAAGACCCGGGAGTGATTCCCGGGTCTCGTTGTTTATTCCATGGTGAAGATGACCTTGCCGGTTTCGTTCTCCTTGACGGCGCATACCTCTGCGAGAGCTTCGCTGGTATACTTGTCAACGACATCCTTATCCAGGTACAGGTTCAACTTCTGGGCAGCGTTGATGACGATGCGTCTCACATCAATGTAAGACTTAGACATCAGTGCATCAATTTGCTTATGCATAATGCGGTCCATCAGCTCAGTGGAATCCTCAGTCAGGTCTTCCATGAACAGGCGCTGAATTTTGTGTTTGGTCAAAGTCTCAATGAAGACATCGCCACTCTTGCATCTTTCGGCAAGCACCATAATGTCTGCGTCAGGCATCGAGCTAATCAATGCCCACAGGTCAGAGTCGGAGCTCGCCAGAATGAAATGAGAAATATTGTTCTTGTAGAATTCTTCGCAGGTCTTTGCAACCATACGCAGGTCTACCAGGGATTTCTCTTCTTTGATGCGGGGCAGCTCATCGTGTTCGACGATGACACCACTTTCGCGGAAATCTCTGACTAACTCATCCCACATCAGATTGGTGTGAGTATCGTCAATCAGAATGATTTTACGAACTCTACCCTTGACATCCTTCAATGCGTCATACAGGCGCTGTGCGTCGGAGTTTTCACAATCGACCACAACCACAACGTCATGTGCGGTGCCAACGAAGTCCAACAGCTGAGTGCCCTTATTGGAGTGAATCTCCGCCATCATGATGTGCAGCTCTTTGTCATTGCCGAAAATATTCTTAGAACGCTGCTCTTCAGGAGTCTCTGCGAAGGGCCAGTTGATGTACTTCTGGTAGGGGTAAAAATTCTTAAACTGACGGTACTTACGTACGGCAGCGCGCACACCGTCAATGGTGTCACCGGCAGGCATGCTGAAAATCTCCTGAATCCACTCCTGAGGAATACCCTTAAAACCAAGGGAAATCTTCTCAATGCGAGCATCAATCAGTTCATTCAGCTCCATCACATTACGAGACAGAGAGCCGGAGTTTTCGATGTTAATCTCATACTTTGTGAGGTCACTCACAAGTCTGGCGGTCATAGCAATATCCCGCAGCTGTACATGGTTGCGGAACTGCTCGTTGATGTCAGTGAAGTTCGCGATAATGAGACTGCGCAGAGCACAAAGCTTACGAGTCTCCGCCATAACACCCTTGTTCAGAGTTTCGAAGTTGTCGATGTACTGAGAGGGAACACCAATCAGATACTGCAGCTTCTCACACATGGGCTTAGGCTCAGTCCAGGGTTTCTTGGTTGCCATATTGATTTTCCTCCTTCAGCTCGGCTTGAAATATGCACCCACAGCCATTGCTGACTGTGGGCGCTTGTGTATCACTTACCGAAGCGGAAGACAATGCCGCGGGCATGAGCACCGTAAATCTCCAGCTTGGAGATGCGGCGCTGCTTGTCGTAAGCAATGGACTTCACGGCGAACTTGTCGTAGCAGGCAAGCTTACCCTTCTGATTCTTCTTAATCTGCGTCTTATCGGCGTAGACCTTGATTTCAGGGGCGGAGTAGAGCTCGCGACCGGAACCCCAGCAAACACAGCTACGCTTGAAGGCGTCAGAAACGCGACCCTTCTCAGCCTCGGTGTTGGAGGGAGTACCAACGTCAGTCTTGGATACCCACTCACCGGTGTCAGGGTTACGTACGGACACAGTGCAGAACAACTGACCGTCCAGAATCTGGTAAGAGGTCTGCCAGCCCAGAGGACCATACTTGGCATCCAGGCGGTCCTGGTCGCAGCGTGCATTCTTGTACAGGAGTAGAGTCAGGTAGTTGTCGTAAATCTGACCGACACGTACCTCAATCTCCTCAGCACGAAGCAGCGGGAACAGGGTGTTGGGCTCGAACTGGTCTTCCTCAGTCAGACCCTCGGTCTTCTGAGCGATGTTGGGAGTTTCAGGCTCATCGGAGTCCTCATCTTCCCCATCATTCTCAGCGGCGGGAGCCTCAACCTTGGGTGCAGCCTTCTTGGGTTCTTCCTTCTTGGTGGCGGGCTTTGCAGCGGGAGCAGGTGCGGGAGCTTCTTCCTCTTCATCAGGGAAGGGAGTTTCAGGAACTTCATCTTCGACAGGTTCCTCAGCGGGCGCATTCACACCGACAATCAAAGTGCCGGCGAGCTCCACTTCGATGACAGCACCCTCGGGTACCATGAGTGCGTCAAACAGAGATTCGTCCTTACAGGTGTAACGACCCTCTTTTGCGCGGACCACAACCTGGTCGCCGGTAGGGTATGCCTTTCTCTTGACCTCGTTTACAGTAATGGTTTTCACTTCGTTTGTAGTAGGAGTCATTTTTTTATCCTTTCCGTTATCGCGTAAGTTGAATTTTTTTTAGGAATACGTCGATAACTATGCATTTAATCACCTTGATTGCTCCTGTAATCTTGGTGTCATTCAAATAATGACATTGCCTCTAAGTACGTAAGTAAGAGACAACCTCACTATAAGTATACAGAATTTACTTTCTTTGTGCACAGCCGAAATTATGCATCAACATTTGTGATTATATTATACCACTATTTTCCTACTTCGTCAAGAGGTTGTGTATAAATTCCGACAAGAACTTCACACAAATGAAAAATCCCCAGGTGAGCACCCGGGGATAGTTCATGTTGCAGCACAATGATATGATTTTAGTCTATTGGGAATCGTCCTGCCATAATGTCGGCAGCTTCACGCAAGAGACCGGCGATATCTACGTAACCTTCGGACTCCAATGCCGTCGCGACTTCGTATGGGTCCAAAATAACTAACACTACGACCAGGAAGCTCATACAGATGATAATCAGAGCTGCAATGAGTATCGTAGCGATAAGCAGTGTGCGCTCCGCCTTTTCTTTCTTGGTTAGTTCGTGGGGATGGTAGAACTCGTTATCGTCGAAATCATATTCCTGTGCTTCATAGACGCGTCTTTCCATGAGTTTCTCCTTTACAGGTATGATTCACTTGTGCTCACATATTAACTATGACAACTTCGATTGATTTGTGCATAACAGTGATGGCGTATTGTGCCAAACATACGTCATAGTGCACATTGGTTATTGATTATCTAAACACAATCCATCTAATTTGTGATATAATGTTGTGATACCCATCAAATTTGTGATTTAACGGTGTGCACGCTCATCATAGGAAATATCTTTCTGTTCGCATCAGATTTGTGATATTACGCCGGAAGAGTGCTTTCTTTTGTCCACGATGCGCTTCATATCACCTGCACTGCTGGTATTATATCAAATTTGTGATTTATGCCGGTGATTTTGCTTGTGTGCATCAGATGTGTGATTAACGGTGTTGTGCACGCTGAGTGTGCAATTGCATCAGATTTGCGATATTGACGCGTGAGCCGGCGAAATGTGCAGCAGCGTGTCCTTCGGCGTGTGCGCGGAGCTTGAATCGTGCGAAATTCGGGCGAGTCTATATTAATGTCGCGACGTCTTATTTTGCGATATACGTACACAAGGAGCGACACTCTTCGACTTTGCGTTGCGCCGGATAAAATTTATTTTGTTTACTAAATCAGGATTTGATATAATTTGGGTTGACACTTCCCTACCAGTGATGAATATGAGTTTACTTAGTGTGATAGGTAATGAGAATTATACATCACGTATATGTTTTGGCGTGATTTTGCTGTGTGACAATTGTGTGTCAGGAATTTACTTGGCGGTGTATAAGGTGGAATGAACATTTGATGGTGGGATATATACCGGATGATAATAATCTTATGATTGAAATGAAGGATATATTTCGGTGTTATATTATGGGACTTCATATTTGTGTCTTGACGGTATTTACTGTGGGTGAAAATACATTTGATTGGGAATACATCCTTATGCGACGGTGTAAAATTTGGGTTTCAAAATTTAGCGGGATGTAACTTATGTAGTACTGACATTACGTGAATACCGGTGATAATTGAGATACATCACGTATATGTTTATACAAGTGTTGGTCGGTATAGACACTGGCGATATAAGCTTATGGATGACGGGTCAGTTATATACCGGTGATAGATGGGTGCAAACATGAGTATGTAATTACATCAGATTTGTGAATAAGCAGCGTATAGCGATTTTTCTGCGTTGATGCGCTGTGCTTCACTATGCCTTTGTGTGCAACTGAGTGACATGGCGGTATAATCATTTGGGTTGTACACAACTGCATATGTCGGTCGGCGTGCGTTTCTGTGATTAGGCTTTTGGTGGTCGGTGGTGTAGAGTGGCTAAGGCATTAGTGTGGTGATTAACAACATGCTCTTCCCCATCGGCATATGTATGATATGCAGTTACTCAGCGGCGTATATATTGACTGTGTGCTTTACGCGATATGGACTTTTGATTGACGATGTGTGTGACGGTATATGGGCATATGTTGGTCGGTGTGTTTTACGTTGACCATCGCGAATGATGGGATATACTTTTGGGCGTGTTTGACGGTGTATAAGATGCGTGTGAATGTTGTGTATAAAACGGCGTCACACGCAATTACATATGTGTGTTGGCATACAGCGTTAAGTGCTTCGATATGTAATGCCAATTACTTATGATTGACGGTATGCCCATCGGTGAATTACAAATGATTGAATATACCCACTGTTAGAGTGCTTCGGTAATTAGGTATATACCTGAGGTGGTTATATACACAGTGCAAGTACTTCGATAACCACTTATGCTGACGGTGAGTACACTGATTTGGCGGTATATACACAGCGACGGTATTACACTGTGACGGCATATACATTGTGTCTGATATGTGCATTTCAGATTTGAGCGGGCGGCTACTTATGTTTGAAATGAACATATGAGCTTGACGGTATGTACACCGGTTGCCGGCATTACGCTTTTGGCGGAGAGTACACAAGTGGTGGTATAAACACAGTATGAATATGAGCGATGGTATTACACTGGTGATTGAAGATATGAGCCAATGGAGGCATATACACTGTGACGGTATTACACTGTGGAGATAAGTACACTGGGAGAAATGTATATGGTTTGTGAATGAGTTAAGTTTGAACAAGTGACTTTGAGAGGTCAAAAGCCTAACGGCTCAGTGTTAGTACTGTGTACTCTGACGGTAATCAACGGCGTGTTTGGCGGTATGTAACGGCGTGTTTGGCAACAGGGGCTTATGATTGAGTTTACTGAGTTTGGGTTTACAAAAGAGGGTGTCGATGTACTTGGCGGCACGGTGGAATCGGCAGCGAGTTCGGGTGTGTGATTTTAAGTGAAACGTATATACTACGGTTCGCCCTCCATTTTGAAACCGTATACGGATTTTTATCACCGGTAGTGTTTCTGTCATAACTTAAGTGCGAAAACCGTATATAGTTTGTGATAAGGAGGTTACACAAATGGGTTATATTACTTTTAGAATGGAGAAAATCAAGACCAGCGGTGGACTTACTGTGGCTCACGACCATAACCAGCGTGAAGGGTTCTGTGAAAATGCAGACGTCAGTCGTCAGTTCATGAACCGTCAACTTATGCCATGTGCGCCGGATTATACTGCCTTCGTGGAAGAGCGTATTGCTGCATGTCCCCAATTCGCTAATGGAGGTAAGCCTCGTGCAGATGCAGTGAAAGCATTAGAGTTCGTTTTCCGTGTAGGTGCGGAAGAAATGGATGAGAATCCGTACTTCGATTTGGACCGCTTTTGTGAGATTACAAAGAAGTGGGTATGTGATAAATTTGGCGCAGAGAACGTTGCTGACTTGGTCTTGCACATGGATGAGGGTTATGGCGAACACGGTGGTTCTCTCAAGTGTGCGCCTCACATTCACGCAGTTATCGTCCCTATTACCAAGGATGGTAGATTGAGTGCATCTGAATTCGTCGGTGGTCCTAAAAAACTGCAGGCCATGCAGAGTGAAGTTGCCGCTCAATATAAAGAGCTGCACTTAAAACGTGGCTTGAAAGGGTCTGTGGCAAAGCCTCATGAAATGAAAGATTTCTATGGCTGGGTACATGCGGCACGCCAGGTGGATTTACCAGAGCCTGGTGAGCATGAAACCGCTCGTCAGTATGCAGCACGTATTAAACCTGAGATTCAAAAAATGCAGTCCCAGCGTTTAGATGATTTGCTGAAGGCACAACGCGAACGTGACGAAGCGGTCACACGAGTTAAGCAATTGCAAGGCGGTAAGGATAATATCGAGGACGAGTTGAAACAAGCTCGCGAGGAACTTGCGCGTCGTGAAAAGGAGCTCGAACTACGCGAACAAGCGCTCCAAAAGGATGCCGATGCGTTGCAACAGTGGAAGGATTTGTATCGTGGATTGGGCTCTGAAAAAATCTCGCAGCGCAACAGAGATGCATTCTTGCAATTAGCTAATGTAGCCTGGACGGAAGGAAGATTGGCACGCGAGGCAGAGGAGCAATCTCGCGATGAAAAGGGTGCTCAACAATCTGGAGTGCGCTCAGAAACCAAGTAAATAATTATATTATTGTCAAGTAAAAATCGGGCGTGAAATGAAGTGTTAATGTCTGTTTTGCGTCCGATTTTTTAGTCTTCCAAATTGTAGAAAGCGCAGAAATTAAACCAGTAAATCTTGTCAAATGGACAAGAAAACATTACCGAAAGGATAATGAAAATAAGGCAAAAATATTTGCATTCCATCTCAGATATTGAGCGGTAGAACGCTCCGGCGGTAAGAAAAACATACCGTGAAATACTGTAATACAACGTAACATTCGTGGATTTAACAACCGTGAATGTTGTCGCATGTACTTATATTTTATTAGTTGGTTTCATGTGTGTATCGATGTGTCGTGACATGCCGGCGCATCGCGATGAGTTGCATCATGTTTTGCTGGAATACAATGGGTATATGATTTCGCAAGTGTCTCTGATTGATGTATTATTGAAGCGTTGCCGGGATTGTTTGAAGAGGTGCGACAATAAACGTTTGACGAAATCATACTACAACGGCATTGACGAATGTATAAGAATATGGTCGGCGTTGATGCCGGCTATGTTGATTGATTGAGGTGTGAAATATGAATGTTATAAAATTAAAGAACGTAGAGCTACAGGAAAAAATCGTAGACTCCGATGGTTGTTTTTGTCTTGGCTTTTGTCGTGAAATCCAGGAGTATGTGATGGTGGTCACAGTCTTTTGGATTGCAACCTATGAGCGATATTATCGTATTAGTAAAGAGGATTATCTGTTATATCAGGAGAGCCGACCGGCATTTATTGGGAAGTATCGGTCTGAATTGAATCCGACGAACAGTCCTCTCTATCAGGAAAAATTCCTGGGGTCGGCGGCGCTGCGTGATTATGATTGCGTTGCCAATTTGTCAAGTCTTATTCCATATCAAGGCAACCCGTTTGATGGTCATATTTATCTTCATGGACGATTATGGGCTTGCATCCATACGGACACGGATGTGTTGTTTGTGCCGCCCGCTTATTGCGTTGTTGAGAATGGTAAGCGTAGAGATGTGATTCGTGAATTACCTGGTGTTCGTTTGGTTTATTTGGAAATCAATGGATGTATGAAGCCGGTTTGTTATTGCCTTTATCGTAGCGAATTGCTGTTGTGACGTAATCTTATGCTCATACAGAAATGGTCATTATTTAGTTGATGATGGTATGCATACGTACCGATTCAAATACTGAAAAAAGGAGCTATCCGAGTATGAGCAAAATTGAAATCTTGGCAAAAAGACTTGCTGAAACTGGCTGCGACAAACTCTACTGTGT
>JAEIGA010009495.1_pt1 | contig 14728 bp, 14 predicted proteins | sample 9270691 | NCBI WGS metagenome assembly JAEIGA01 (sample SAMN17057246, study PRJNA624740) | gut metagenome | biome: biome; isolation source: fecal sample | host: Bos grunniens | place: China: Xizang | collected 2019
CGTTCATGATATCCGCCAGATCGCGTACCGTGATCCTGGGATCATTTTCAAGAACTCTCAGCAGCCGTTTCTCATCCATCTTCCATTCCTCCTGAAAAATACAGAATTAATTCTAGCACCAGCATCAGGCGCAAAAAAGCATATTCAGCAGAAAACTTTATCTATACAAGCAGAAGCCTTCACTCCTGTATGATCCGGTATAAGAGTTCACCGGTTAAAACGACGGTCATTTCCCGATCCTGTACGGTTTTTTCGGTATACTGGCGGGAACCGGGTAAAATTGCGTATATTATAAGCAGATGAAAGGAGGGTTTATGCACCGCAGATCCTCACAGATATCGGAAGAAACTGTATATCAGACCTATCTGGCGATCCGCCGGAAGGAAGAAGAGCGCAGACTGCGCGACAGTTTCCTGAAACAGAAATTCAAACGGATCCCTTCCAAAGAGGCATCCCGTAAATATCTGGCATCGGAAGAATACCTGCAGGCGGTCACCCGGTATTTCCAGGAAACAGAGGACATGAAGTACCTGCTTCTTCCCCTGGAAAAACAGAGTGAAGAGATCAGAGATGAATATGCTTCATTCCGGGAGTTTATCGAAAACGATCTGAAAGCCGGAAAGCATATCCGCGGATATGAGCATTATGTTTTTGTTCTGAACAGGAAAAAGCGCAAAGCCTTCCTGAAGAATGCGGGAGATCTCGCGGAACAGGTCTGGGGCCGGAGAAAAAAAGAAATACTGGCAGATATATTTCATTCTGCCGACCGCGGCTTCCGATACCGGAGCCTGTATTACTTCCGGGAACCGAACGGGTGGCCTTCCCGTCCGCTGGTACCGGTCAAACTGAATATTGACTGCTTCCCCCTGTTCTTTGAACAGATCAATCTCCTGTTCAATATTGCAAAATTCCTCCAGGTCCCCGGTGAATATACGTATGTCGATACACTGTACGCAGACTATCTGACCAGATGGATCATTGCACATACAGAAGATATTGCCGGACTCGATCAGGAAGGGACTGCCGGACTGTACAATATCATTCTGCAGTCGGATATTCCCGGAAAGCTGATCGATGAAGTCCTTGCCCGCTATACACAGGAAAAAGTATCGGCACTCGTTTCCCGCAGCAAGGTCTTCCGCACAGCAAAGACGGAATACGAAGAACATGAAGCCCGGGAAGAGAAACTGCGTTCAACGATCCTGGAGACCATTCCCGACCGCTATACCGATATGTTCCCGCTTGCCCGCAGACTTCACCGGAAATTCGTGATCCATGTCGGACCGACGAATTCCGGAAAAACACATGATGCTGTGCACAGGCTTGTCGAGACGTCCTGGGGCATTTACCTGGCGCCCCTGCGCCTGATGGCCTATGAGCAGTATGAGAACATCCGCAGTCTGGCCGGCAGCTGTACCATGATCACGGGTGAGGAGGAGATCCGGGAAGAAGGTTCCGTATTTACTGCGTCTACGATCGAGATGCTGGATACATCCTACCACTATGAATGCGCCGTCATTGATGAGGCGCAGATGATCGGTGACCGCTCCAGAGGCGGTTCCTGGTCCGCCGCGATGTACGGACTGTATGCGGATGAGATCCAGGTCTGTACCGCGCCGGAAGCCCTGGACCTGCTGATCCGGATCGTTGAAGACTGCCATGATGAGTATACCGTTATCCGTCATGAACGCTTTACACCGCTGATCGCGGATGAGAACACCTTTGACAGCAGCCTGAAAGACGCGGAAAAAGGAGATGCGCTGATCGTCTTCTCCCGCCGGAACGTACATGCCGTTGCGGCAGAACTGCAGAGGATGAACCGGACCGTATCCATCATCTATGGTGCCCTTCCGTATGATGTACGTCATAACGAAGCCCGTAAGTTTGCCGAAGGAGAAACGGAACTGCTTGTTGCCACCGACGCGGTAGGCATGGGAATGAATCTGCCGATCCAGAGGATCGTATTCCTGGAAATGCAGAAATTCGACGGCTACGGAAAGAGGTTCCTGACCTCTTCCGAAATCCTGCAGATCGCCGGAAGAGCCGGCAGGAAAGGTCTTTATGACACCGGTTATGTCACGTCTGCGGCTGACCGCAGGCGTTTCCTGAAGCTGTTTCATTCCGAACCGAAAAAGGTTCAGAAAGCATACATATCCTTTCCCGACATTCTGCTGAAGCTTGACTGTTCCCTATCGGAAACGCTGGAACGGTGGAAGAATATGGAAGTCCTGGAAGGCCTGCTGAAAGGTGATATCGATGATCAGATCGACCTTGCAAAGGCTGCCGAGTCATATCTGAATGATAAGGAACTGATCTACCAGCTCGTCATGATCCCGTTTGATGTCCGTACTTCCGAGCTTTGGGATACATGGATGGACTTTGTCCGTCATGAAGCACAGGGAAAGCACTGTGATCTTTCCGGTTATCTCGAGCATGCCCGGTATGCGGTTTCCTACGGTGATATCCAGGAGCTTGAAGTTGAATACCGGCGTATGGACCTGCTGTACGGATACAGCAGAAGGATCACCCGGGACACGGAATGCTGTGAGGTCATATCCGGTATCCGTCAGGATCTGTCTGCGGCGATCATGCAGATACTGTCGGAACAGAAACTGACACCGAAAAGATGCAGAAGATGCGGGAAAGAACTTTCCTGGAATTATCCTTTCAGCATCTGCTATGACTGCCATATCAAAGAAAACACGCCCTACCGGGAAAGGGAAACCGAATAAGGGTTCCTCCTGCCTGAAGTTTGAAAAAATGCGAAGCTGCAGAATGAGATCTGTTACTTCGCATTTTTATATGGTCTGAATTGCCGGTATGATCAGTTTTCGTCTGTTTCCGTTTTCTGTTTTCCGAGCAGATATGCCGGGATCAGGGCACCAGCCAGAAGGATGCATGCACCGCTCCCCAGCATTGCCAGGGCTGACCATGGCGTTACTTTCACATGATACTGTCCGAGCATTTCCTCCGGGCTGATCTCTGTGAAGCAGTTCTCTTCTGAGATCCATGGGAAGACCCTTTCCGCCGCCAGTTCTTCTCCGGCATGCAGTTCATACCGTTCCAGGTACCTGCTCATGATCTTTTCCGTTCCGGAAGACATGGCAGCTCCTGCCGCAGCAGCCAGGATCAGGCCTGCCGCTGCCGGTACAGCCAGCAATGACAGGATGCGCCTGTACAGCTGTCCGGTCTGTTCCTTCCGGTTCCTGATCACCAGGGCTGAACCGAGTGCCATGATGACGATCATGGCAGCGATCAGGATCCCGACCATTAACCGGGTAAAGAATATACTCATATCCAGCGGTCTGACCAGCGCTTCAAAACGCTCCGTACCGTCGTTCAGGAATGTATAATCAGCCAGTTTTGCCGCATTGTCTTTGATAAACGCTTCTGTATGCAGGGGATCGTCGAGAAGGAATACAACGCTGTCCGGCTCCGCTTCAGAAGGCTCTTCTTCCCTGTTTCCGGCCGCACCCTGCCGTCTCCAGTATTCCTGTTCAAGCGCTTTGTCTTCTGCCAGTTCCTTATCCAGTGTTCCTGCCGGTATGATCACCGTATTGGCCGGTGATTCACATGGACTCATGGTCCAGTATTGTTCGCTTTGAGGATCAACAACGTTTTCCGTCTCATAAACACCGATGACCGTCAGTGTCATTCCGAAACCGGAAATATCCATGCCTGCGCTTTCCATATCAGCAGCTTCCCTGCTTCCCGCAAAGTCTACATGGAAATGGTCTCCCGGTTTCAATCCGTTCAGATCAGCCAGTTCTGCTGTGATCAGCGCATTGGGTTCGGAAGAAGCAGTATCAGACTCATCCAGAAATCTGCCATCCCTCAGTGTCCAGGTGCCTTCCGCTATTTCGATCAGCGCGGGATAGCGGACTGCGCAGATCATGATGTCGGGTTCCTGCCAGAACATCTCACCGCCGCTTTCATCGATATAGGAACCGATACCATCCTCGCTGCCTGCAGGCACATGATGAAAGCCGGATGAATATACCGGTGATGACGTAATGAAGTCGAGGGCAATGATCCTTTTGTCTTCTGCGATCAGCTCTGCTGTTTCCTGTGACAGATGAGGATAGTTCTGGTATTCGCGGCTGAATTCATCGTCATCATCAATGGTGCTGATGTGTTCCCAGAAGCCGTCGTGGTCGACCTCATAACTGACAGCAGCGCGCATGGACTTTCTGGCATGGATCTTCGTGTTCTGTGCCGCCGCAGATACTGCCAGGGACAGGATCAGGAATATTCCGGACACGAAAAAGGCCGCGGAAAACATGGCCGTTCTTATCTTATGCTTCGTGATCTCGTTCCATATCTGTTTCATAGCACTCATCATTTCCGAAAGCCGCTGCAGCTGAATTCATTGTAGCACAACAAAAAAAGATCAGTTTAGATAAACCGATCCCGAAATGCTGTAAGACAGCAGACTGCGTTATTCCTGATTCAGAACCAGATGTGTGATTCTCACCAGATCGTTCCTGCAGATCTCCGGATCCGCAGGCTCATTCCTTGTCAAAGACGCATGGATAACCCCGGTGTACGTATACAGCAGTTCCAGCATCATCCGCAAGTCGTTCTGCTTCTTAGTTTCATCAGTTATATGATCCAGACTTGTTCTCATCCGCATGATCAGATCATTGCTGTCATCAGACAGCGAAGGCCATTTCAGGTCGGTGCCGAGGAATCTGAACATTACGCTCTGTTCTTTTCCCTGTGCGATCAGTTCATCAAGGATACTGATCATCAGTTCTTCCGCAGTCGTGACCCCGGAGTTATACAGTGCAGAATAAATACGGTCGCTGACCAGTCTGGAGCAGTGATCGACAAGGTCATCATAAATCGCATTTTTATCGCTGAAATACAGATAGAATGTTCCCTTGGCGACCCCTGCTTTCGTACAGATATCATTGATCGCGGTATTCATAAAACCTTTTTCATTGAAGCACTCAAAAGCCGCCGCCATCATACGTCGCTTTTTATCGGCTTTTTTCTCATCAAGTTTCATACCATTGCTTCCCCTCAATTGTATTACTCAGTCAGGCTATGCGGTAAAATCGGATAAGATCTGTGAAAACGGCCTTCCCATGTAGATACGGTATTTGGCCATCAGCACAGCAGGATCTGCATGCATATTCTGGCTGAGGTACACCTCGACCAGTTCGATGCAGGAATTTACAGCAAGTCTGATAAACAGCCTTTTGTCCCTCCAGGTCACATGTTCATTCTTATCCTTCAGGTACTTCGCTGTCCGTTCCGTGAACACATCTGTCAGCAGCGTTTTCAGCTTCACCTGATATGCCTGATAGTATCCTGATTCATAGATCTTCGTGATATACATGTTCTGTTCTTTAAACGCTTCAAGAAGATCCATCAGCGCTGCGGGGATCGCGTCCAGCTCATCGGGATGCTTTTCAAACACTCTTTTCAGCTGTTTTTCCAGCGTATCCTCGACATATTCCCGAACTGAACTGAAGTGATAGTAGAATGCAGGGCGTGTAATTCCTGCTGTTGTTGTCAAATCACTGACAGTAATACTATCCAGGGAATGATCCTGTAATAATGTCTCCAGTGCTGCTCTCATTTTCCGGTCAAACTTCTTGGGCATACAGCCTCCTCATACAAGGCTTAGGCAACGATGATTAATAGGAATGCATAGATGGAGAAGGCACTACCTCAGTTTGGCCTCATGCTGATATTTATGACAATAATATATAGTTGTCAAATAACATTATATCATCAGTATGTATTTGATGCTTTATCGGGATGAGAAAATTTGTCATTTGTTTGAATATTACTTAGGTTTTTTTCAGAAATTTTTCAACGTTTACAGAAATTGCCTTCCCGTAATATCTTTTGTACTGTTCAATGTAATATCCCGGCTCTTTTGTCATACAGGATTCCAGATCATTTTTAAGCAATCCGTATATCGTTCCGGAAATAAAACTGATGAGTGCTGCTCTATCATCCTCATCCGGATCCACAGGAAGCTTGTTCAGATGCCTGGTCAATACTTTTTCTGTTCCACTCGTTACACTGTCATACAGACAGTCAAGATATAAGCTTCGTTTTTCGGATTTCATAATGGCATCCATAATGATCCGGTTCTCCCGGAAATACAGCATGCCCTGTTCCGCTGCCGACAGGAGCTTATTGACATTGTTCCCGCAGTCATCTGTCAGTTCCTCTACATGTTTCCGGATCTGTCCGCAGATATAATCAGGTATGTTTTTCGCATGATAATAAAACGCCTGCTTCGTCAGGCCAAGCTCATTTGTAATATCTGTAGCAGATATGCTGTCCAGATCCTTGACTTTCAGCAGTTTCAATAATGTTTCATGTGTTTTTTGTTCGAACCGGCTGCTCATACTGTCCCTCTCATTTCTAAAAGATTATGGAAAACAGATAATATGACCAATAAAATTGTGTAAACGGTCATTATTTATTTGAATCAATCGCGATTTGCAGTGTATTAATGTCTGCTGGTTGACAATGATGAAACTGACATTACACATGCGAATAGTACCATAATTTTCAGTCAAATAACACTATTGTGTAAAAATTCATATTTATAATAGTTATTTTAGTGAACATTTATGCGTATATCTGCCGGTTCTTCAGACAGGCATTTCAGGAATTCCGGATAATATATTACCTTTATTCCCTCTGCCTTGTTCCTGCGTAAATGCAGACAGCAGCATGCCTGAAAACAGACTGCATCCCTTTTTGCAGAAAAACGAACTGTGAGCATTTTCCCGGCAGAAATTATCCTTCTTAACGCCCGCCGTCCGTTTTACCTTTAATATTACTTTTCGTTTTTGCAGAACATATATCCATCCATGTTCTGCAATGTGATCTTCATGATTTCAAAACCATTTCAAGCATATGATGCATGGTGTTCAGAACTGATGATGACGTTCCATATAACCCCTGATCCATTCCGTGTCTGCCGGTATATTTCCTGTTTCCTTCACCAGATACACACAGGGATCCTGTGTATCGGATGCTGTTACAAAGGAAAACTCACTGATGTTGCTGAAGGCTCCGCAGTCACCGTTCTTTGATACCGCGATCACGCTCAGGTCCCCGGCGCTTCCTCTTGCTTTTTTCAGCCTGACGTCAAGACTTTTTACAGCCAGTTCACAGGCTTCCTGTGCAGTATGTCCTTCTTTCATCAAGCGGACGGTTTCATATGAGATGCATCCCTTCATCAGGTCTTCGCCTAGACCTGTCGCTGCGGCTGCCCCGATCTCGGAATCAGCGTAGAACCCGCTTCCTGCCAGAGGGGAATCTCCTACCCTTCCCGGCAGTTTCATAAACAGTCCGGATGTAGATGTCCCGGCATAAATATTTCCGGCATCATCCAGGACAAGAGCACCAACGGTATCATGTCCCCGGTATGCCTGATGCGTCTGCTGTACTGCCTGGGTCCACCGGCTGAGAGAAAGCTCTGTACGCATGTCCTTCTGCTCAAAACCATGTTCTGCCGCATAAGCCTCCGCACCGCTGCCGGCGAGTACATTATTCATTTTGTTTCCGCTCAGATTCCTTGCAATACGGAACGGAGACGCAAAGCCGGATATGCTCATGACAGCTCCGGTATTCAGCGTCGTACCGTCCATAAATCCGGCATCCAGTCTGACATTCCCGTCACGGTCAGGCAGGCCTCCGTATCCGACCGACGTAAATCCCGGATTGCTTTCCACATCCGTGATCAGTGTTTCCAGCGCATCCGCACCGTCAGCACCGTCTTTCAGCATTTCTGCCGCTTTCCTGACTCCGTCCAGTGCCATGCACCAAGTTGCTGCAATCACCCACATAAACAGTCCTCCGATCCGTTATCCTTATCTTCCGATAAAAAAATCCGGCAGTAAATACCGGATATGCTGTTTATCTGAAGCGGATTTCCCGCATGATTTCTTCGATTTCTTCGAGTGAGAGAGATTTTGAATGAAGTTCCGACTTCTTTTCGTCTTCTTTTCTTTCTTCTTCAACCTTATTTTCCATCATCTCTTCCTCCACACAACTAAAATCATAAAATTATTTTTCCGATAATACAATGCTTGAAATATATTCTTGTCTGTGAATTTCTCAGATTTCACAAATGAAAGACCGGTTATGAAAACCCGGTCCTTATTTTCACTTATTCGTCCTCGTCACCGCCGGCGCTGAACGTAAAGTCGTTCATCAGAACTACTCCGTTCCTGGCTTCCGTAGCCACCAGCCGGAGCTCGTCTTCGGATGCGTCTTCAGGGAGCGTAGCTGCCGTTATCAGCATCGGAAAATTCATGCCGGCAAATACATAAGTATTCGGTCTGGAAATACACGGAGTGACAAGCTGATTGACGCTGCCGCCCATGATATCCGTAAAAATCAGCACCTGATCTTCATCACTGACACCTGCCCAGAACTTTTCAAGCTCTGTCTTCGGATCAAGGTCATTTTCATATGCGTTGATCGCAGTGCAGTTGTCACCGCCGATCCCGAAATAAGACATCGTACTGAGCATACCGCCGGCAAGCCCGAAATGACTGATCAGCAAAATCTTTCTCATGTTTTTTATCCTCCAGTTACATTCTTATTATAACCGTACGTCTGCGCGCTCAATTTCACGGATTGTGCTATCATTCTTGAAATTTCAGATATGACGGATCCTGGACTTGTATTTTTGGATGACTTCTTCGTTGTTGTAGCCGTCGACATTCTGCGACTGGAACACGTACGGGCGGATGCCCTTCTCAAGGCATCTCCTGATCGTTTCCGAAGCCGCAATGTTGACAAGGTTCATCCCGACGATACTTGAGGCCGGACCTGTCCCGATCCCGTCATATTCCAGCAGTGTATCACCGCCGGGGCAGCAGTTATCCAATACAAGATCTGCGCATTCATACAGTTTCTTCCCGCTTGAATGTCTGCTGACGGTTTTTCTTGACTGTTCGACATTCGTGATCACAGCCGTATAGACACCTTCCTTCCGGCATCTCATCGCCATTTCGATCGGCATGGCATTCCTGCCGGAATTGGAACAGATGATCATAACGTCTCCCGGTTCGATGTTGTAGAGATCAAAGATCATATCGCTGATACCGCTCAGCCGTTCGATCTCGCTTGAACGTCTTGCGCCCTGTGACAGCAGCACGGCATTATCCAGGATCGCGTCAACATTGGCCAGTCCTCCCGCTCTGTCAAAGAGCTCCATACCGATCATATGACCGTGTCCGGTACCGAATGTATGGATCAGTTTATCCTCTTCAACTGTGCGTACCATTTCGGCGATCAGTGTTTCCAGCGCATCATGATTTTTCTCTTCTGCTTTCCGCATCGTATCAATGATCTGTTCAGTATATTCGTAACTCATAACATTTCTCTCCGCTTATAAAATACAACCAATACGGAATTCATGAAAGAACACATTCACGTAATATTTTCCGATAAACAAATGAAACCCGGATCATATCCGGGCTGTCATTATAAGTATTGTTCTTCTCCGCGGGGCAGATCGAGTTCATCTTCATCACTTGTTTCTTCGACTTCTTCTTCATCCTCGTCGTCAACATCGGTGACTGCGTGAACTTCTTCAAACTTTCTGCGTGATCTCAGATCCCAGATATTCCCTTTCAGAGACGCGAACCTTGAATCGAGCATCAGCTCGGAATAGAAACTGGCCTTTTTGCGGCTGCGCTTGTCCGCGGGGATCTCAAGTATTTCAGCCACTTTATTCCAGATCTCGGAAAAGGGCAGCTCACTTCCCGCCTCGGAAAGGATGCTGTAGGCTACATCAGTCTTTGTTGCTTTTGCCATAGTAGATAATGTTTCTCCTTACATATGCACTGGCGCACTGACACCGATACTGTCGAGTGCATTTTTTAATGTGATCTCACACGCATTGACCAGTGCAAGGCGCTGAGCTGACAGTTCAGGGTTCTGCGGATCGACGACTTTACTGTCGTTGTAGAAGCTGTGGAATGCCTGCGCGAAGCGGGCAATGTAGTTGACCATTTTATGCGGTGTCCTGGCAGCTGCAGCATCTGCCACGGTTTTTTCAAATTCTCCTATCTGCTTCATCAGGGTCTTTTCTTTTTCCGTGGTGAGCAGATCGAATGTCTCTGCCGGTTTGATGTCCCCGGCCTTTTCCATGACCGAGCACATCCTGGCATGTGCGTACTGTGCATAATATACAGGATTGTCGTTGGACTGTTTGACTGCCATATCCAGGTCGAAATCCATCTGTGTATCTCCTGCTCTTGACGCGAAGTAGTATCTGACTGCATCTACGCCTGCTTCATCCAGCAGGTCACGCAGGGCAACTGCTTTGCCGGAACGTTTGGACAGTTTGAATTCCTCGCCGTCCTTGATCATCCTGGCCATCTGGATGATATCAACATTCAGTTTATCAGGCTCGTGTCCGAGTGCCTGTATAGCCGCCTTGAGACGCGCGATATATCCATGATGATCGGCTCCGAACAGGTCGACCAGCTGATCGTATCCCCTGTCCAGCTTATCCAGATGATAGGCAATGTCCGGTGTGAAATATGTATAGCTTCCATCGCTCTTGACAAGGACCCTGTCCTTATCATCGCCGAATTCCGTTGTACGCAGCCACAGGGCTCCGTCCTGGGTATATGTATGGCCTTCAGCCGCCAGGGTATCCAGAGCCTTCTGTACAAGTCCTCTGTTCCTGATATCCTGTTCGCTTGTCCATACATCGAACTCAACACGGAATTCTCTCAGGTCTGCCTGCAGCTTTTCGAGTTCTGCCTTCAGGCCGTATGCCCGGAAGAACGGATAGCTTTCTTCAGGATCCGTATCTTTATACTGATCACCGATCTCCGCCCTGATCCGTTTTGCGATATCGATCAGGTCAGCTCCATGATAGCCGTCTTCAGGTACCTGAGCATCTTTGCCGCATTCCTGCAGATATCTTGCCTGCAGGGAACGCGCCATGTTGTTGATCTGGTTTCCGGCATCATTGACATAATACTCACGTGTCACATCATATCCTGCCATCCTCAGCAGACGGGTGATGGAATCTCCCATCGCAGCGCCGCGGGCATGTCCGGGATGAAGGTCACCGGTCGGATTTGCGGATACATACTCAACGTTGATCTTCTTTCCCTTACCGGCATCGGAATATCCGAAATGATCGCCCTCTTTCAGCACTTTGGCAATGATAGCTGTCAGCGAATCCTCTTTCATGAATACATTCATGAAACCGGGACCGGCGATCTCGATCCGTTCAGCACCTACGGCATCGCAGTCAAAGCATTCCGCGATCTTTGCGGCAGCGTCCCTTGGCTTCATGCCTGCGCGTTTCGCAAACTTCATTGCCGTATTCGCCGCATAGTCTCCGTGTGCCTTATCCCTTGAAAGACTCAGTTCCACTTCCTCCGGTCTGATTTCCATTCCTAAAGCTTTTGAAGCAGCACCTGCAAACTCATTCTTCAGTTTTTCTTCCAACTCACTCATTCTGCAGCTCCTTTGATGTTCCATGTAAGACGCTGATGCAGCACGATATCCCCGCCGCTCAGCACCTGATATTCAACACTCCAGCAATCCTCGTTTTTAAGCCAGCTGTTCAGTCTCGTTTCGAGTTTCATCACTCCGAACGGACTCTCAACTATACTCTCTGACGGGCTCATTGGTGTCAGTTTTGTAATACTGGTGATCTCCGCTTTCCGCTTCAATATGATCTCACGGTCAGTAAATGTTACTTCATGAAGATATCCGGGTGCCTGCAGTTCGCGATAAACAAGTCTGTCACCTTTCAGATCTCCCGTTCCGTCTGCCAGAAGAGTCTCATTGCCTTCAAGCATATCTAATTGTGTCAGCGAAATATGGATCAGCATAGTTACCTGCTAAATTATACAAAAGGGTGTCGTCTTGTCAATAACCAACATGCCTGCATATTTTCACTTTTCACCATTTTTGTCCGCAGTCCTGCAAAGCCTCTCTGAAACATGCGCTTAAGGAGTTTTAAAACCGCTGCTGTACCCTGCTATGCAGATTCATTGACTGCTTTGCCGCTCTGTTGCTATATTTCGTTTATACAGATATATTCCTTTTTAAATCATAATGCTTAGACGGAAAGAGAGGTTTTTTATGAAGGGATTAAAAGGCAGGACAGCGCTGGTCACAGGCGGCGGATCCGGCATCGGCAAAGCGATCGTAGAGCATCTGCTTGAGAACGAAGTGAACGTCATCAGTTTTGACCTGAACAACAGCGGTCTGGACGAACTGATCGCATCTCACCAGGGAAAGCTTGTCGCGGTCAGCGGCAGTGTTGCGGAAGAAGCGGATGTGGAAAAAGCTGTCAAATGCGCAGTTGATACATTCGGAGCGCTTCATTTCGCATTCAATGTTGCGGGTATCGTCAAGACCGAACTGATCATCAATCAGGATGTCGAAGACTGGAAGAAGACGATGGATGTCGATCTGATCGGCGTATTCCTCTGCCTCAAGCATGAAGCACGGGCAATGCGGAACAATGAAACAGGCGGCGCGATCGTCAATATTGCTTCCCTGAATGCACATGTACCGATGATCTACGGATCTGCATACGTCGCCGCAAAGGCAGGCGTTGAGATGCTGACAAAAAATGCAGCGCTTGAATTCGCCCATTACGGAATCCGTGTCAACTCCATCCTGCCCGGTCTTATTGCGACACCGATCAATACCAATGTGCTGAATGATGAAGTCACATACGGTAAGTTCAAGGAGAGGATCCCCCTGAACCGTGCGGCCAAACCGGATGAGATCGCTGATCCGGCACTTTTCCTCGTATCTGAGAACAGTTCTTATGTCAACGGTACATCGCTCGTCGTTGACGGCGGCTGGGAGATCACCGGATACCCGAATCTTGCCGACCTGAGTTCGGAAGATTCCAAATTCAACTTTGCAGACTGAGAATGCTTATGAATGTGCAGGCAGGTCTTCTGCCTGCACATTATCTTTTTCATAATAAGGAGGAATTATGACAGAGATCAGAAAGATCAATGAACAGACATGGATGTTTGATGAGGGCGGTGTATACTTTTATCTTCTGGCTGGAGATGAAAAAGCGCTGCTCCTGGACAGCGGGATGCACACGGAAAATATCAGGGAACTTGCCGCGGGTCTGACAGATCTGCCGCTGGAACTGATGAACACCCATGCGGACCGGGACCACATCGGCGGGAACCATGAATTTGACTGGTTTTATATGTCTCTGGCGGAGGCTTCCAATTTCTATAACACCCAGAAGGGAAACGGGGTGATCCGGCCTGTTGACCACAGCGATATCATCAGCCTTGGCAGCCGGGATCTTCAGGTGATCGCACTGCCCGGACATACGCCCGGCAGTATCGCAGTCCTGGACAGAAAATACCGCGCACTGTTCAGCGGTGACCCGATCCAGGACGGGCGTATCTTCATGTTCGGTGTACAGCGTGAGATGCACGCTTACCGCCTCAGCCTGAAGAACCTGGATGCTTTCAGAAATGAATTCGACGAGGTCTATCCGTGCCATGGTTCTGTGCCGGTAAGCCCTGCCCTGATCGATGAACTGTATGAGGCTTCCGGAAAAGTGCTGGAACGCTCTCTGCCGTTTACTGATGACACAAGCAGATTCGGCACACCTATCCGGGTATATCACGCAGGATGCGCGGACTTCATTACCGATCCTGAATGAACGGACAATGACCGCCGGAGATCTCCGGCGGTCTTTTCATTTATGAAAAAAGCAGGATTCACGGATCCTATGCTGCGGCATGAGAACGTTCCGTGCTTATCCTGCTTTTTGATTCAATACTCTTTTGGGCTTTGAACCTTGACCTGATCCTCAGCTGAGACGCTTCAGCACTGCGGAGTTTCAGTCGATTTCAGGAAAATATACCCGGTTGTCGCTGACTGCCTGGCCGTTTACCAGGGAGTTGACGATGTTGCTGGCGGAAGACAGTTCCAGGATCTCCCCGGTATGCATCCGTACCCAGATCCCGCCTGATCTTTTCCCGCTGTACGGGATATAGGGACGCTGGTCCACCTCATCCTTCAGGAAATAATATTTCAGGTCATATCCTGCAGCTTTCAGTTTCGCACGGATAGCCCGGTTGCCTTTCGGGGTGTTTTCGCAGTACTGGAAGAGCCGTCTGTTCATCAGGCGCAGTGCCAGATCCCTGACGACAGGATCCTCCGCTTTCGCCAGCATTGCAAATCCGTATCCGCAGGCATATTCATCCAGCGCAAAGTACTGTTCCAGGGTGAGTTTCTTTTTCTGTACCAGCGGTCTGAATTCAGGAAGTGTTTCCGGCCACTGACCCATTTTGTCCAGATCCCTGAGCCTGATAAACAGTTCCCACAGCATCAGTTCATAGCAGCGTGCCGTCGGGTGATAGTATACCTGCCAGTACATGTGGTATCTGGACATGATGTAGTTTTCCACGGCATAGGTGCCGCTTTCCTTGACCACGATCCGTCCGTCGCTGACGCGCAGGATCCTGAGGATGCGCTCAATATCAAATGCTCCGTATGTCGTGCCTGTAAAGTAAGCATCCCTCAGCAGGTAGTCCATACGGTCTGCGTCAAGCTGCGATGAAACGAGCTGCGGCAGGATCGGGTTTTCCGATTTGTGGCGGATCACGTCAGCCACTTCTTTTGCCAGGCCTTCCGCGGTATTTTCCAGGATCCCCCGGATCTCGGGGTCTTCCTCTATGATGCGGCACGTATATTCCTCGTGGGATGTGCCCGAAAC
>JAEIGA010009496.1_pt1 | contig 14728 bp, 27 predicted proteins | sample 9270691 | NCBI WGS metagenome assembly JAEIGA01 (sample SAMN17057246, study PRJNA624740) | gut metagenome | biome: biome; isolation source: fecal sample | host: Bos grunniens | place: China: Xizang | collected 2019
GTTTAATACTGAGACATAAACCAGAAACGATTGGTATTACAGTTGACAAACACGGCTATGTAAATACTAATGATTTAATCAAAGGTGTAAAAACTAAGTATCCTGAGTTCAACAAAGACACATTAGTTAAAATAGTTGAGACTGATGAGAAGCAAAGATACAGCTTCAAGGACAACCACAGGTTAATCAGAGCTAATCAAGGGCATAGCTTTCCAGTTGATCTCGAGCTAGTAGCACAACAGCCTCCACAGTTACTTTTTCATGGTACATCAACAAAGTACTTAGACAGCATTAAGAAGAAGGGCATTATCTCTAAGTCACGACAGTATGTACATTTGAGCAAAGATGTTGCCACTGCTCACGCTGTTGGCTTGAGACATGGTGCTGTTCCTGTTATACTTATTGTTAGTGCTGAACAGATGTGGAAGGATGGCTACAAGTTCTTTCTTTCTGATAATGGTGTGTGGTTAGTGGATGAAGTTCCTACTAAGTACTTTACATTGTGGAGCATTAACAATGAGTTTGATTTAAAACAGTTAAAAGTTGCTGTTGGTGAGTTTGATTATTACCTTGAAGCATATAGCATATAAATTATACTGAGAGGTAGGTTATTACAACTGCTCCTCAACATAATACAGCGCAGTTGCATCTAATTGTGACTGCGCTTTATAGTTGATTATTTTACATGCTTACTATATAATGTATGTAATAAATCTTTTAAGGAGCTACTATTATGGAAAAATTCAATCTTATTCTTAACATCCCTCAGGAATCTTATGCTAATATTGACATCAAAAGTGTTGTACTAATTCTTTCTGATTATTTTGCTGAATATGGTGACAATGAAGAATTTAAACTTACATGTGCTGAAACTGGGGAAATCGTTACATTCGATACAAAATTTACAAATGGTAGATCTGAAATGGAATTTTTACAGCTATTTGATCTTCTTCCTTACTGGAATAGAATAGCATCTCCACAACTGTGTATTGTAAAGAATACACTTTAAAAAGATTGGTCTGTAAATACTATGGAAATATAATCAGGAGGTAATGATATTGATATCAAGTGAAATTATTGAACTTGCAGCTGAGCATGCCAGATGTAGATTTGGTGATGATATTAAAGATAATACAACAGTGGAGCTAACAATACCAATGAGTTCCATTATAACATGTCCTATGAGTATACCCTCTGAAATGCTGTATGATATCTGTAATGATCTTAGAAATCAACTATGTGAGAGACTTACTCAACGATATCCGGGGTGGAAATTCAAGATACTTATGGAAAGCGTCTTCTGTGATACATTATGTGTTGAATTTGAAATCATAGTTAGAAAAATAAGTTGAATACTTATATGATCTATTATATAATATGTATGTAGTAAATGAGCACTACATTGTTTAACAACTGAATAGACCCATAAAAGAAGTGACACTGTTGTTTTTTACATATCATGAAAACACATTGTTGTATAAGATGTTGAATTAAAAGCACACTATAGTACATAAGATACATCTTGGCAAGTGGAAAGGAGTAATGAACCACATGAACAAAACAGCAGCAAACATCAGTGAACTTCTTAATCTAAGCAACAACGAAGGATATGTTTGTACAAATCAATCTATTGATGAACATCATTTCACGTTAGTACTTAAACAGGGTTCAAAGAAGCAATCATTTATTGAAAAGCTCCAAAACATTGGTGCTGAATCAATATTGAGTAGAAGTAATACAATCTTCTTTAGATATGGTAAACCTTCACAAGAAGTAGTTGACATTACTAATTACATTCCCACAAAGTTATTCCTTCAGTCGTTGAAAGATTACAAGACATATTCACCTAATATGAGCATTGATAGAATTCAAGATGTTGATAGGTTGATAATGTACTATTATGGTGGAAGAATACTTAGATGGGATTCTTTGTGTGAAAAGATTCTTAAAGTTATTCCTGATGGATTTGATTCAATCATAGAACAAATAGATAGGAGAACTAACATGAAATTTGATGAAATGCCAGCACTTAGACGTGGTGATAGAATTAGTTTTGGCATGCACTCCCCAAATTGCAGTGTAGTAAAAGAACGAGGGATGTATGTATACTATATTCCAGACGCTGCTGTAAATGTTCAGCATGCACATAAAAGCAATATTTCTGTTGTTGAACGACATGGTACAGTATTATGGCAATCTACACGATATAAAATACAACAGGGCAATACAGATGATATATAACTGATCTGTTGCTCGATAATATATAAAAATAAAGACGAGGAGTACAACCTCGTCTTTATTAGTTGATAAATTTCTATTCTTATATTATAATAGAACTGTAATATAACAATGATTATGGAGGGTCTAATATGAGTATTGTTGAAGATGTTCTCTCAAAATGGGCTGACGTTGCTGAGTATAATCCTGATCAAAAACAATTTAATCTGTTAAGCAGTAACTATGCATTCCATCGATGTGGTGAACGAATCAAACAACTGTTAACATTTGATAATTCTGGTGTCTTTGCTGCACTATATGCAAAAGCATCATTTGAATCAATAAGTAAAGACATTCAGTGTAAGTTAATTGATTTACTAGAACACTCTGGAGCGTTGACGAAGTATCAAGAATTCTGGAGTATTGCAACCTCTGTAGAGATGCAAGAACTTGAACAGAATCTTATCAGTAAGATTGTTACTTCAACTACTGTTCACAAGGTTATCGGTGAATTAGATAGAGAACACGAAATGAATATATTTAGAGACAGTGTTGAATATATTGCAGAAGAATTGATTGGCTGTAGAGTAGAATGTTTCTCAATGCAACAAGGAACGCGTATCAACAAAGATATTCAACTCATGAAAGTAGTAAAGAAGTTTAATACGACTAGTGAGTGTATACTTACATTGGAACACGCTCTAGATGGTATGTATCTTTGTTATATTAGTGAGTATGATAGTGCTGGCGGATATTTTTCTTTTATGATAAAATCAGGTAAAAATATTCTTAGTGTATGTGATAGAGTTCCTGAAAGATTTGTAGGACAACATACACACTCAAGAAACAACAGATGGATTGAGGATAAGAAGTGGCACATTTTTCCTTACAAGGATATAGTAAATCCGGAAGGTACTGATTATCTTGGTTATGCTAAATCCCTCGTTTGTAAAGTTTCTGAAAAAGATATTTCAACTCTTTCAGTTGACTCAATCTATAGGTGTTTACTTTCCAGCTTCTTACTGTTAACTAGATACCGTGACAAACTAATTGATGACATTGTTGATGGCACAACAGTTGAAAAAGTTTACATTGACTCTTTACTGTCGCATAATATAATAGAAGGTCAAAACAAAGCTCTTGTTCCATTAACCGAAAATAGTATGATCTGTTCTGATCATACAAATATTGAGTTATATGATTTTACAAGTGAAAATGTTGCGAGTAATGAATTACAGAGTAGATATGATTGGCACCAACCTAATGCTTCAAAACATAATGGATCATATCCTCTTGATAACATGTTTATGATTGAAAAATTCGGAAATGGATTCACCCTCGAAAAGAATAAATATCTTGAACGAAAATGGCCTGAATTAACTGATGGAAAAGATGTTGAAGTTGTAGCTGAATTTATCGGATCAAGAGAGAAGATTGAACTTGAGTGCTATAGAAATTATAGACAACAGTTATGTGATCATATAATCAACAACATGGTAAAGGCTTACAATGATGCAGGTGGTTACAAGGGTGTTGTTAAATGGTACAAAGATTCAATATTTGAAAACAAACAATTCATAATAGATTATGTCACTCAATGGTATAAACAGTATCAAGAAGGGAAAGTACAAAATTATGAAATTCATCCATTTACCATAGCGTGTTCTTCAGATGTTGTTGTATCATGCTCTGAGGGTCATGATGCTTTCTATTCGTTCCGCGTTGACCGTGAGTTCATTCTGAATAAGCCCAGTGGAAGATATGATTACGCTTGTCCAATTACTGGAACAACTGCAAATGTGTGGTTTTGTATTGAGCCTTGCAGTTCAGCTAATATTCAGTTGTTTACGGGTAAAGAACTGCCACAAATTCTTGAAGGATTTGTATTCTCAGGAAGGGAAGGATTTTCAGCTGGAAACCCTCTTATATCTTCTTGCGACCCGATCAGTTTTATTGGGAACCCATTTGAGCACAGATGTAGAGAAAGAGATAGATTTGAAAATGCGCGTCAGTTCCAATTTAAGTTCGCCATCGGATTTTCAAAAAGAGGGCTAAACAAATTATTGAGAGAGCGGACCCGACTCTAGATAGTTGAACTTGTATAAATATATATATAAAGAACACAAGGTAGCGAAACCTAGTAAAAATCGCTATATGAAAAAAGATGACAATACAACTAACTAATTTGCACGAGCCTATAAACAACATATACTACAGTAAAGAATGTCTTGAAAGAGCATTCAATGAGCCTATATTCAAATGCAGAAATGCAGCAAATAAACTTCCCGTAAAACTTGATGATGGGACTCCTATCGGATATGCACACGCAGTGCTTGATTATCCAAAAATAACAATTGACTTTGATGTTGAGGATAAATACATGGACAGATTGTTTATTGACTCAATCAGATTTGATGGTTATGCAGATGCTGACTATGATTCAAATCCTGAACATGTAGTTGTTGATAACATGAGAATAACTCACATTGAAGTGTATTCTAAGAATTAGATAACAACAACTCACAAATACATCAACAAATACGCTTACTACAAATTGGAACGCGAAAAATCATGAAATGAAAATATATACATTCAGGAGGTATCATATAAATGTATCTTGCTATTGATCAGTCAGACTCAGTACATGTGGGTACAGAAATTCCTGATCCAACAATGGTTACAAAGTGGTTAGATGTGGAAGGAGCTGTCCAGATTGATATCAGTAGTCAGTCTCAGCCACTTGTCGCTACGAATGCTCAAGTGTGTCCTGAATGGATGGTAACAAACAACATCCAAAGACCACTAATCTATGTTGTAGAGGGTGATGTGGTTTATCGAGAACTCGATGATTATACACTCACATGGAAGTGTAAGCTTGGAAATGATATCTCATATCATGCAAAAATTGATGGAAGTGTTCTTGAGCTTGATTGTGAAAAGATAACTATTGATGAAGGTATACTAGATATTCCTATAAAAAATGTAACAATAACAGGAACAATATTGAATATTTGAAAAGTTTTACAACTATTTTATAGTACAGAATAGATTAAGAGAGGTGCAAATATGATTGATCTGGAACAAATACGTGTTAACGGTTGTTTGGTAAACATCAAGGACTTATCTATTGGTGATTGGGCACGAAGAGAAACAAAACCCCCTTATACAGCAGAGGAAGTTGGGGCGGCGTCACAAGAACAGCTGGATAAAGTAGTCTCTGATATAAGTGCTCTTAAAAACTATGGAACATCTAATGCAGGTAAAATCCTCGTTGTTGGAGCAGATGGAAAACTTACACTCACCGATATGCCCATTGGTGGAGATGGTGATATTGTTGGAATTGTGGGTGAAAATAATGCAATAACTCTAACGGGTGAACTTGCAGATGGAACATATGTTTTCAAATATGAAAACGCAGACGGTAGTTATAGTGAAATAGGAACACTTGTTGTCGGTGGAGTTGTTGAATACCTTCTCGATGTAATGGTAAATCATTGTACAGTGGTATCAGCAAGTGGTAGTCTTGACACCATCGCATCAGGCGGCACTATCACAATAACTTTAGAGGCAAATGATGGATATGTATTACCTGAAAATATAGAGGTAAACGGAGCTTCTTATACTTGGGATGTAACTACAGGAACAGTTTTCTTGAGCAATCCCACAGAAGATGTGGTAATAACTATTGTGGCAGTTGAAGGAGAACAACCAACATACTCTATTACCACAAAACTGACAAATTGTGTTGGAGCAAGTGATAACGCAACAACTATTCAATACCCTCAAGTAGTTACGCTGACTTTCACTGCTAATGAGGGATATGAATTCCCTGATAATATTGTAATTACCAATGCCTCTTCTTATAATTGGAACAAAGAAACAGGTGAACTTGTGATAAGCAAAGCTATTGGTGATATAACAATAGCCATTACTGCCACCAAGGGTGGTTATACAAATATAATCGACACTGTTGGATATAAAGATGGTGTAAGACTTTCAACTGCCGATGGTGTAACAGAAAAATCAAGTGACGACACAGTAAACTATACACTTACAGGTATGTTCACATTAGAAAATGGTTCTACTATAAGAACCAAGGGTGTAAACTTTAATTCTTCAGATTACTCTCTTGCAAAACTGTATGGATATAATGCCGAAACAGAAGAATATATTACAGCTTATGGCATTGTGGATGGTACGAATCAGGGCGGATGGACAATGAGTGTTGACGCTGAGGGTAATGCAACAATAACTAAAACATCTGGGACTGTAAAAGTGAGATTGGGTGGATACGGCTCTGGCGAAAATCTTATTGTTACTATCGATGAAGAAATAACAGAATAAGGCGGTGGTTCAATGGAATTCAAGAGGTTAATTAAAGAAAATGTTGCACCATATACAGCAACTAAAATTATCTTGTATCATAAGTCGGGAAAAAAACAGGGAACTATCCCCTTAGGAAACCTTGCATACCCAAATGATTTGGGAGAGAAGCTTTACTCTTTTGGAGCATTGTCCGATATTCATCTTGGTTTGAATAACACTCATCCAACCTTTAAAGACGCTTCAGAAGACTTCAAAAGGGCATTAGAGTTTTTTAATGATAATGCTAACTTTGTCTGTATTTGTGGGGACTTAACAAACACTGGAACTGTTACTGAATATCAAAATTATGCGAACCACGTTGGTGACAATTCAAAAATTCCCGTTTATGCAATATCGGGAAACCACGATGCAAACGATACGAAAGACACTACAGGGGCATTAACATTAACACAAGAAGGAATAAAAGCGTATACAGGACAAAACATTTATTACACTTTTGAAATTGGAAGTGATTTATTTGTAATGTTAGGAATGCATAGGTGGGAATATGGCTACGCCAATGAAGATATCTTTTCAGAGGACTCTATAAATTGGCTTGAAAGAGTTCTCTCAGAAAACTCTGATAAAAGAATCTTCTTATTCCAACACGCCTTACGCTTCGATGGTTGTGGCAAGCCGTATCCTGGCACACCAACCGCAGATATGCTTAAAGTTCCACTTGGAACAAGATTTAAGGAAATCGTCAGCCAATATCCAAATGTGATTTGGTTTCACGGACATAGCCATATGACATTCGATAGTCAGGAAGATAACCCAATAGCCAATTATGATAATAATTTCACTTGCCATTCTGTGCATATACCATCACTTGCAACACCGAGAGAATATGAAAACTCTGCATATGTGGGTAAAACTGCAGAAAGTGAAGGATATGTTGTTGATGTGTATGAAAATTATATCGTGCTTCGTGGCAGGGACTTTGCAAAAGGAAAGTTTTTACCATTGGCAAATTACTTGATTGACACTTCATTCAATACTACTGCTACTCACAATTAGCATAGTAAGGAAAAATGTAGAACATCTCAACAGTGGTAATATAGTTAAAAGATGATGAGCAATTTATTCACTCATCATCTTTTTTAATTTATACTACAGCAACAGTTATCATACAAGTTGAATAATCAATTAGTTTCTTATATAATTATATTGTAGTAAATGAGAGGAGGAAAGGAAGCCAGGAAGAAATGAAAATAGTAATGATTGCAAACATCCTGATAAAAACTGTTTTTATGATTTGCGTTACAACTCTTTCAATCATGTTTAACAACATAGACATTTTATGGTGGTTTATATTGACGCCGTTTTTGGGATATGAATATAAATACTCTCCAACCAAGAAGGATGGTGTTGAATGATGTTCTCATATAACCCTGTTGGCAAGACACTCCAAGAAGTTCACAAGGAGTGTGGTTGGAATCGAGGTGGTTATGAAGTATTTGTGTTGCAAGATGAAACCGACGAAAATGGAATAAGGTTAGATGTAGATTTTTCAGTAGGATTGATTTTACAACGGCACCCCGAATATAAAAATTGTAGAGTAAAATACGAAAACGATTTCTATGGTACAACCGTGCTAAGAATTGAGGGAGGCAGTAACAGCCCCTCACCTAATTGCAGTAAAGATATTAGAGAGGAGATAAAGAAAAATGAAAGCATATGTAGTAAGTAATACAAAGAGTGGAACCCAAAGTATTGATGGCATCTACTATCTTATAACAGAGGAAGGTGAAGTTCTAGCTTCACATTGGTGTTCACATAGTGGTTTTGCTATGGGGGATCTATATTCAAACAGGCCAGAAAGAATAAAAGACTTTGCAGAAAAGTTTGGAGAGTTTGAAGTTGAGTATCTCGGAAAGGATGATATGACGATGTCTGAACTTCTTGAAAGAAACAAGAGCTTTTATGCGGACAGTCAAACCGAGGAGGAAGATGAGGGAAATGAAGAGCAGTAATATAAAACCGTTAAAATCGTGTCCGATGTGTGATAAAGACACGGTTGTGGCGACATACGAGAAACAATCAAGATATAGATATCGTTGCACGAATTGCGGACAGTATTTTGAATTTAATGCACCCTCGCAGTTTGCGGCAGACACTATTTTCAATGAAGTTATTCGTGGCAGGATAGACCACCCAACCGAGAAAGGCAGTGAGACTAATGCGTGATAAATGGATTGAAATAGTGAATAGAGTACTAAAAGATAACTTTAAACATGTACCATTAAATGTTGCGATAAATGTTGCAGACTCTCTTCTTAGTGAGGGTGCTGTTCTTGTTGACACAAGTACGGTTGATTTTGTGACAAACAGAAAACCAATACAAACGGCGCTTAGTATGCCACTTGATGAGCTTTCGAGCTTAGTAAAAGCAAAGGAAGAAGGACAAGTAATCGTACCGCCTTGCAAGGTTGGGGATGTGGTGTATTTTTACAGGGCAGAAATTGATGAAATTTGCATTGCCCAGGTCATCAAGATATGCAACAAGTTCTATACACCCTCGATGCCTTTGTGGATAACAATAGAATATGATAGCAAGTTAATAGGCAAACAGACTTGTGAAATGGCAAGTGATGTTTTTAAACTGCTTTGCCACTATTCCAAAGAAGAAGCAGAACAAGCGTTGAAAAAGGTACAGAGATGCCCTTATCAAAAATGAGGAAGTGAGAGGTGGCAAGGAATGAAGTGTAAACATTGCGGAAGCGATATAGGATTTTACACCAAATTAAAAGGTGTTCAGTATTACGACGAAAACGCAAAGCCGCAGGGTTTTGATACGCACACACAAGGTAATTCGGTGTATTGTCAAAATTGCGACAAGCGTATTTGCAGTGTATTGGATTTTTTAAATCAAAAGAAGGTGGTGAGCAGAGATGAGCAAATTTGACTACGGAACATTTGTCGGTGGCTATGATGAGTTTGCGGTATCAAAAGAAAAACACACAAAAGAACAAGCAATCGAATTATATTGTGTTGAACATAGTATTCCAAAAGGCACAAAGATTGCAATTACAAATGCCTTTGTTCGCCATAGAGTGGGTTGGAATGAGGACAACGAGAGATGTTGTGGTTGGTGGCTTGAATACGAAGAACATTCAAGAAGTTGCCCTGTATATGCTTTCCACGAAGTGTTGAATGAAATGCCCAGCAATCTTGAAAGCGAATACGAATGGATAGATGTGAAGGAAGGACGAATAGAGAATCAGAAGAAAACAATGATTGGATGTCCTATTGAAGTTATAACTTATGAGGAGTCAAGACTTGCACATTTCAGAGACTTGCGAGATAAACAGAAAAAGAAGCTTGAACAATTTGAGAAATCAAATGCTTTCAAAGCACCTCCATTAGAAGAAAGACATAATCAATTATCACAAATGGGTGAGGTTTTTCAATATTATGACGATATCGTCAAAATGCTTGAACAGCGCATATAGGATGTAGAATGAGAGGTAATGTTACGTGATTAGAGAAATTGTAAAAGACGAAACTATTTTAAAACAAAAAAGTGTCTCCTTTGTTTTTGGAGAAGATGATTACTTAATTCAGGATATGCTGGACACAGCAAACAAACATATAGAAAACTGTGCTGGACTGGCCAGTATTCAAATCGGCGTGCCCAAAAAGATTATTCTTGTTAAACAAAAAGACAACTACAGTGTGTTTATCAATCCAATGATTATCAAGAAAAGTTTAGAAACTTATGTTGCTAATGAGGGCTGTTTGAGCGTTGATGGAATTAAACCAGTTAAGAGACATAGATCTGTAAAGGTTGTATGGACCACTCCTCAAGGCAAGAAAAAAGTTCAAGAATTCAAGGGCTTTATTGCTGAAGTTATACAACATGAATGTGACCACTTACATGGAATATTGATATAGGAGGAAGATACATTGGACAACGCACAAGCGATTGAATGTATTGATGCAGTTTTAAACAGTGAGTATCATTATGATGAGAGTCTTGGTTACCAACTAACAAGTGATGATTTTGAATGGCTTGAAAAAGCTAAAGAAGCACTACTTATGAGAAGTGCTGAACACCCCACAATAACTAAACATAAATATGCTCAAGAAAATTCAGATGAACTGATTGAAGTTAACATGACACATTGTCCTCACTGTTTTAAAGATAAACAGCTCGGTTACTTTGATAGCTTAATTGATAAAGGAACAAAACATTGTCATAGATGTGGAAAAGCTATGGATTGGAATAACATATCAAACAGTCAAGGAGAAACTAAGAATTGAAAGATAGATACATTGTTATTAAATTACCTGATAGCTATAAACAAAGAAACATTATAAAAGAAGAACTTGAAAGACACATTAAGAGTTTTCCTTTTCAGGTAGAACAAGTTACTACAACCTCTTGTGTAGCTGGTAGAAAGGTACCTCGTAAATTCTTAAACAACTACACTGAATTCCAAGAAAAGATCAAAGAAGATATTGCGGTTAGTATAGGTAGATATCTCCTTGAGCAGAACCTTATTCAATTTAATGAAAAATCAATAGCAGATAATTTGCTCATTGAAGGTGTGGCAACAGTTGTTACAGATGGTACTAAAGAAGTTGAAAACATTTAATATGTTGATACTTATTGATTGTATTAAGGTTTTCTCCTACAACTTCAATAAAAACAATGTCAAGTTTAGTTGTTTAGATCATTCAAATAACTTTGTAAGGATAAAGTAATTCCTTTGTTACAATTTAATAATCATTGAGATTGTAGGCAGCACATGTTACAATCTAGTTGATTAATTCAACAGTTTGCTATATAATAATGTTGTAATAAACGATAGGAGGGTTCTATCCACTATGACGTTTTCAAGATTTGAAGAATTAGTTAAAGAAAAACATCCTCAAGCGAAACTTTTCAAGCACGGTGAATTTGCTGGAAGTAAGATAAATGTTGCAATCATCTTTAATGGTGAGCACGGGAGGGTGTACAACTATAATGGAACCTACTGTGATGTGTTGAATAAGCTCGGCATCAAAGCTGTTTATAAACATAATTATGACTCAGCAAAAGCTACTCTTGAAAGATATATTCAAGATAATGGGACGGAGTGTGTCTTCACTGGTGAGACATTAGATAATACCGAACAGATTGCATCATGGACAGCGATTGTTCAGGATATGGAAACTAACTGTGTTATCGTATGAGAGGAGACTATGATATGATTAATCTTGTAACGAACCCTCGTGGAAACATTCAACTAAGAAAGCCCATAACAAAACACACAATTCATGATATGATTCGTCATGGGATTGTTGATGGAACTGATGCTGAACTTAATGTTGATGTTGAAAATGTCTCATTGGAAGAGATTGATAACATCGCATCTTGGGTAGACGAATTTGCTAATACTATTCCTCTTAATCTTCGTGTTAAGGATGAATATACAATCGTTATAGAAAGGGGTATCAAATGAATCCTAATTTCAATCAGATTAAAAAAGCAATGTGGGAAATAATCATTGCTGAAAATATCATTGTTACAAATCAAAATCTTGACTGGCTCATAGAAAGAGCATTTAAAAAAGTACAGCTGCAAATAAAGGAGAGACAACACAATGTTGATAAAGGCAATTGATGCAACTGAAAAAACAGCAACAGTAATTTTGAGCTATGATGACCTGAGATGTTTAAACAACTCATTGTATCACGTATCCGAACAGGAATGTAAGAAGGATGCTGACTTCAACACTGTGTATTCAAATATCCTACTTCTTTTCACATTAGCTAAGTACGGCAAGCTTCCTGCATTTGAATTTGATCATATCAGTAAATTAAGACACAAAGGATCAGCTAATGAATCAACCAACGAATAACAACAAGAAAGAATTTATAGTTCTAAAGACTGTTGTTGACGGAGACAATCTTGAACGCTTACTAAACAACTATAAACAGGAGTTTCCAAGATACAGCCTTTATCAAATATTACCGGAACATTCGTATGACGGAACTTTCATGGTTGTCATATTAAAACGAGAATCTTCCAAAGGATTATGTGAAAACACTGCAAGGAGACAACATGAATAATATTGAACAACTCTTTTACAAGATAACAGAGTCGGACATCGCCAACCTATTTATCAATAATCAAGATATACTAAAGATAGCTACTTATCTTGATAGCTGTGGAGCTGTTTGCCCACCTGTTACTGTTGGTCAAACTGTTTGGTACATTGATGGTGGCTACTATAACAGCGCTCACAAAAGACCACGAGCGATAATTGTTACTGAAATAAATCTAAAACAATCAGGTAATTCACTGGAATGGGCGTTTATTGCAAACAGAACTAGATATAGATTTTCTAGCATAGGTAAGAAAGTATTCTTAACAGAGGGAGAAGCGTGGGAGTCATTGAGGAAGAAGGAGGAGAAGAAATCATGAAAAAGTTTACCCGAATTGATGTGTGAAGAATCATACAGCCAGAAATTAACAAGTTGAAAATATGATTAGTTCATTATAAAATATATGTAGAAAACAAATAAATGGTCTTGGAGGTAACAACATGTTAGACTATGAACAAACTTTAGAAATAGCTGAGAAAGAACTCAGTAAGGCAAACCACTTAAGTGAAACTGCATCCAATGCAGGATTACGCAAGGTGAATGATAACAAAGCTGAGTATTTATCTTCTCTGATTTATTATGCTAAGAAGAACACTGCGGAAACAGCTTCTCAACAATGTAAGCTTGTTAACAATGATGAGTATGATGTTAGAGGTGTTTATTTCGGAGGATTTTCAAAGAAGTATTATGGTATATTTGAAATAACAACAGAAGAACATGCTCATATATTCACTTCCATTGAAGAAGCAAAGAAAGTTCAGAACATCCTTAAAAACGGATATGGATGGGAAAGTTATAAAATTGAAACAGTTAAAAAAATCATTGATGCTTAACAGGTGAAGTCCATGAACAAATACATAGATATTGAACAGTTGTTTAAATGTGAAACATGTTCTCATTCTAAAGATGGTAAATGTGATACCGTTTGTGGGAACAATGAGTCTTATCACCCTGATGTGACAAAGTTTGAACTTGCATGTGTTCAACCTGTAAAGCGAGGCAGATGGGTTCCGTTTGAATTTGAGGAAGGTGGAGGACCATCCGCCAGTGGTAGTTATCTTGTTTATAGACCCATATCATGGAGATGTTCAGAGTGCAACAGAGTTGTTGAATCTCTCGAACCTCATTGTCATTGCGGAGCACTGATGGAGGTAGACTCGAGGTTAGTATCAAGATAGACGAAAGAGGGAATTCTTTGTATATGAATAAATGGAAACGCGTATCAACAAATCCCCCCGAAGATGGTCAACGATGTATTATCTTCACAAGAATTTATGTTACTCCCGATCATATTGATGAATGTAATTATCGTGAGGGGATGGAACTTACCACATATTATAAAGACATCGGCTTCATGAGTGAAAATGGTATGGATGCAAAATATTGGATGCCAGCTCCTGAAGAGCCTTGTGATGCTAATATTGAAGAAGAGACTGAAAAGGATGGAAAAGAAAAACATGAAACAATCAACCACTATGATTAACAGCGTATCAAATTTAATTGATGAATATAAAAATCAGAACACATCATTTAACAGTAAAAATTGTGCAGCACACCTAATCAATAATAATGTTTTTACATCTCCTATTGGTATTGGAGATGAAGTATTTATTGTTGTTCGATATTATGGTAAACCCATCTATGTTGATAAAGATTATGTACAAACAATCGGTTTTTCAAGAAATAACATCAAGATATACACAAGGAAGCATAGGAATTTCGGTGCTTACTTCATCTGGGGTAAAAACGCATTTGCCACCAAAGAAGAGGCTAGAGCTGTTCATAAATAAAAATATTTGAAACACAGTGTGTGAGTGGTGATAAATCAATGAGATATAGATATGAAAAAACAAGAGATAACGGAGACGCTACGTCTAACTACAACATCATCGGAGAATTTCCCATCAAGTTTTCAGATTTTTTCAAGGCGATAATTGAAACGGACGATTCCTTCAAAATTGAATTCGGTGCATCAAACAACTGCTTTGGAGGATGGTTAGGAAATAGACTTAGAGTCCGAAAAGACACAAAAACAAGAATATGTTATTGGGAA
>JAEIGA010009497.1_pt1 | contig 14728 bp, 7 predicted proteins | sample 9270691 | NCBI WGS metagenome assembly JAEIGA01 (sample SAMN17057246, study PRJNA624740) | gut metagenome | biome: biome; isolation source: fecal sample | host: Bos grunniens | place: China: Xizang | collected 2019
AGGAGTTGCTCGTTCAATCAATTTCTATCCTATCGGAAATGAGAAACCTGAAGATGGTATTGTCAATCTTGCATTCGGACTTGGAAAGATTGTCGTTGATGGTGGTAACACATTGAGATTCAGTCCAAAATATCCTAAGAAGATACTTCAGTTGTCTGAACCGAAGCTTGCTCTGCGCGACACTCAGAAGACAATGTATGCTCTGGATCTGCGCCCTGGTGCATTCATGATATCCAAGGATGAGGGAATCAACCTGTCCAATCCTCAGGTTGCAGAAGTATTGCAGTCTTTTCCGCATCCTGAACTGGTGGCATCGACATTCAGTATAGAAAACAACCGTATGGTACCAGGAATCACCGCAAAAGGTCCTCGTGTAATATCCTTTGATGCCATACTTAAGTACGGAAGATATCCTCTTGCCCAGATAATATCTGATGTGATGGAAATATGCAAGAAGGAGCTGATGTGTGATGTAGAAGTGGAGTTTGCTGCAGATTATTTCAATGGACCAGGAGGAATTGGACTAGTATTGAAGCTTCTTCAGGTACGTCCTGTAGGAGAATATTCAGAGGATAAGACTACCACTATAGAAAAGGCATCTGAGTCGATACCAAATGTACTTCTGCGTTCTGGAAAGGCACTTGGTTCCGGCTATTCTGACAAGATGAAGTACATTATCCATGTACCATCTTCTACTTTTGACAGCGCTAGAACTAGAGATATGGCTCGAGACATATCCGCTTTGAACGAAAGATTGAAGAAGGAAGATGCCAATTATCTGTTGATAGGTCCGGGAAGATGGGGATCTTCTGACCCTTGGTTGGGAATTCCTGTTCTTTGGAATGAGATATCAGAGGCAAGAATGATTGTTGAGACAGCTATCCCAGGTTTTCAGATAGAGCCAAGCCAGGGAACTCATTTCTTCCAGAACATCACCTCACTGGGAGTCGGATATCTGACTATAGATACTGTTCGTGGTGACGGATATATTGATGAAAATGCCATTTCTGAACTCGAGTGTGTCGAGGATGGAGAGTTTGTAAAGCTTTATAAGGCTCCGGAGGGCATGGTTGGCTTTATTGATAGGTCTTCAAATAAGGCTATTGTAGGATTTTAGCTAACATTGTAATAGTTAACCGTATTAACAAAAGTGTTATTATCTATAACATTTTTGTTAATACGGTTTTCCCTATATATTGACGTTCTGTAGGACTATATTAGTGTCACTATTGCAGCATCCATTGGAGCGACCTTCACTTTGATTGCCTTTCCTGGATATAGATCTTCCGTAACCGGTATACCCATCCAGTCGAAAGCATGATCCGGTATGACTATGCTCATCTCTGCTTCGCGTGTGGAGAAATTGGAAGCTACCAGGATGGTGTGGTCCTGATAATCTCTGAGGAATACAAAGTGTCTGTTTATATCAAAACCATCAGATCCTGAATTACAGTAACAGAGATCGTATGTGGTTCCTTCCTTGACAGCCTGATCCGATGCGGCAAATCTTGTTGCTTCTGCAAATCTGCAGAAAATCTCGGCTTCTTCTTTTGTGAGACCAGCCTTGGCGATATTTTCTGGATTCAATGAGGTGTATGCTCCTGTGCTGATGACCTTTCTCAGACGCTGCACAGCATCTACACTCCACCAGTCAAAAATGGTGGTACGTCCGTCACATCCACTGAAACCTTCCTCGTCCATTCCTTTCTCTCCTACTTCCTCACCGAAATAAATCATGAAAGGAGCAGTGTTTAAAAATAAGGAAACGTATAATGGAGCAAAGGTATTCTTAGCATTTTTTCCAAAGAAATCAGATGCAAAACGTTGCTCGTCGTGGTTTTCAAGGAAGTTCAGCATATACGGCTGCAGATCTCCAAGAAACTGCCAGTTTCTTGTAATACCGGTAGCAGACTGCCAGAGTTCGACAGGCATCCAGTTGTCGTCCACATTCTTCTCTACAACAGTGCGCAAAGTATCATAAAGACCGGATTTGTCATAAAGGTAATCAAATCCAATATTACGGATATATTCCCCGTAAAGTTCCTTCTTATAGACTTCTGCAATGAATATCACTTCCGGGTATTTTGCCTTAGTCCTTGCAATCATCCATTTGAAGAACTGAGGAGGAACAAGCTCCACCATATCACATCTGAATCCGTCTACGCCTTTCGATGCCCAGAAATCAATGATATCCAACATTTTGTCCCATGTCCTGGTGTGTTCGTCTCCATAGTTGATCTTTACTGTTTCGTACCAGTCGTTAATTCCGGGATTAGGGCTATAGCAGTTGTTGCCTGTAGCCATTGCAGGATATTCTTCGTATGCTTCCATGCCTTCCGGTACAGGGGTAGGCAATGTCAGTTTCTCTCCTGTGTAGTAGAAGAAGTCATTTTCAGATTTCCAGTGTACAGACTTGTCGTCTTCTGCACCAAGAACAGGGTGACCGGGAGTCGGAACTACCTTGCCATAGTCTCTTGCTACGTGATTAGGCACGAAGTCAATGATAAGTTTCAGTCCGGCATCATGGGTCCTGTTCAGGAGCTGCTCAAATTCTTCCATTCTTTTCTCTGGCTCATCTGCAAGGTATGGATTTACATCATAATAATCACAGATAGCGTATGGAGAACCGGCATTACCTTTTACAAACTGGGGATGAGATGGCATACATCCCTGTTCTGAGGCTTTTGTAGAATGTCTGAGCAGGCCAGTATACCATACATGGCTGCATCCCAACCACTTCAGATAATCAAGTGTGTTCTTATCTATATCTGAAAATTTTCCAGTTCCGTTTTCTGAAAGTGTTCCGTTCTTTAATGGTTTTTCAGTCTTGTTGCCCCAGATTCGGGGTATCATCTGATAAATTATTGGTTTGTGCATGATCTTTACTTGATATATATACGTGTCATATCTCCTTCAGGACTGATCTTATACAGTACCTGATTTGTATCAGGAGACTTCAATCCTCCCCTAGCTTCAATATATGGACCAAGCTTGATAAAATCCATGGATGTCACGTCAAATCCTTCAGGAAGTTCTTGTTTTCCCGAATACCAGGCTGTCTTTTTGTCAGGCCATTCCCTTTTTATCCATCGCGCAAGTTCCATCACCTCCATTGGAGCTGCATCTCCACCCATGAAACAGAAGCATGTTATTGCCGCCGAATACTTCCCTATCAGAAGCCTCAGCATTTCATGAGTCATATCTTCTCCCTCATTGCTCCATAGCCAGGGGCTGTGACAACCGGGACATCTGTTTGGACAGCATGAAATATTGACTGCCAGGCTGATCTCGTCGGGGATCTCCTGGCAGACAATATCGTAGCTATAGCATTTCAACATGCCTTGAGTTTCTTAGTTCTTGTGGTAGAAGCGTCTTGCTGCTTCCTCCTGGCGTGGCATAGAGAAGTTGCTGATACGCTTCATATAACCGATGATACGTGTCAGATAATCAATATCTTCGCTATGACATTCTGGACATTCCTTGAGATAGTGCTTGCTGATATGTCCACACTTGTTGCATATTGTGTTAGGAATGTTGAATGTGAAATAGTTTCATCCTTCCTGTGCTGCAACTTTCAGGAGTTGTGCATACTGCGCCTTAGAGAGGTGCTCCTCAAGATTGAGGTGGAGTGCAGAACCACCTGTAAGGTGCTCGATGTATTTACGTCCGTGCAGACGCATCTTGTCTATGATATTGAGTGACTTGTCCTCGACAATGTAGAAGTAGCTGTTATAGCAGTCACGTGGCACTGCATAACCGTCTTCCCTATCCCATTTCGCGTGTTTCACGCCCACATTCTCTGCAGGAATCATTTCACAGTTGAACAAGGTCGTCTTGGTACGGTACTTCTTGTTATACTCCTCAATAAGTCCGAGAGTCTCCTGAACAAATTTTACATACTCAGGATTGTCGTTGATTTCGATACCGAGGAACTCAGCAGCTTCTACGAGACCATTGATACCTACAGTGAGATACTGTCTTCCTATGTTGATGAAACCTGCGTCGAAAAGTGGCAGCATTCCCTGTTCCTTAAGGGATTTAAGGTTCTCGTCATATGCGAGCTGTACCTTATGAACGAGGTCAACAACTTCTGCAAGGTATGTGATATAGTCGCGACCATTCTTTACTGCATACTGTACACATCTGTTGAGATTGATTGTAAGTACGCTCTTCGAGCCAGTCGATACTCCACCCGCACCAAGTGTATAGCTGAATCCGTTGTCCTGGATTTCGTTACGGAGACGGCAGCATGATGCGAGAGAGTCCGCATTGTCACTCATATATGTGAAGAATGAGTGTCCCTCAGAGTACATCTCTGCTGTAAAGTCTCCCCAATCCTTATCCTTAACCTCATTATTCTCTGTGAGGAGAGCCATTGTCTCCACAGGGAATGTAAGAGGAGTCTTGAGTCTTTCGGCATTGAACCATTTCATGAAACGCTTCTGAAGCCATGACAGACCATCCCAATCAGGTTTTGAACCATCAGGGAATCTGAACTCACCGAAAATGCTGTCGAAGTAGTTCTTGTCATAGTATGAAATATTCCAGAACACAGCCTGGAAGTTTCTTGCTCCAGTAGGCTGGTTGAGAGAATATACTATCTGTTCGAAGTAGTCGGTGATCACTTTGTCTACAGAGCGCTTCTTAAGAGAATTATCTGCCTGCTTTTCAGGCTCCTTCCAGTAATCCAATCCATATTCCTTACCGATGAAATAGTTCATATACATAAGGAATTCCGGAGTTGCACATGCACCGCTGAGCATGCTGGACACCATGAACACCAGGTTGATGAAGCCTCCGCAGAATGACTTGAGGTTTGTTGGACCGATAGAGTTACCTCCGATAGGCTTCGTACCCTCGAGCAGCCAAGGATACATGGTTATGCTGGCACAATAGTTTGCCAGAGAGGTCTCGTCATTCTTATATATGTGATGGTTCTTGAGCAGTTTGATGTATTTGTCAGACATTTCCTTTCCGTACATCTTCTTCATCCTGTCTGTGAGAATACGGCGGTTGAGTCTGATGAAGTTCTTCTTTGGAAGTTCTCCAATCAGAGTTGCAAGATTCTTCTTGTCAATATTGGCGTTAGCGTCGTACTTGCTACCGGTAGCTGCGTTCTCAGCCTGACAATACTGGATGAGGAAATCAAGGTGGTCACGCACTTCACGATCTTCAGTATGTCTCTGACGATAAAGCATATATGCTTTTGCAACAGCAAAATACTGCTCCGCCATCAGACCAATCTCGACCTGATTCTGAATCTCCTCAACGTGCATTCCTTCTGTGATTCTCACATGGGAAAGAATATTCACAAGGTCTTCTTCAGTGGCAAAGCATCCTACTGAAAGGAAAGCCTTACGGATAGCGTTCTTTATCTTCTCTACAGAAAAGGCTTTACGCTTACCGTCTCTTTTGATGATGGTAATTTCTGAGCTGCTCATATTAGGTGATAGAATTGATTAATCGTGTTGAACCACTAAGGTATCCAATAAATAAATGCGATAGGAAACCTATCGCATTTATTTATCAACACAGTTGTTAACAACTGATATAAGCTACTGATTATTTACCGGTTACAAGATTCTTGAATGCAGAACCGAAAATGAGATAGCTGATGTTGCCGGCAATTGTTCCTTCGTTCTGTCCCCAGAAGAATGGCCAATCGTCATAGTTCTCGAAATGGTCAGGATGTCTGAAGAGAAGACCTGGAGCAACGTTACCTGGGATAGCAGAGAAGTCAGCACGGTTGTTTCCGTAGAATACTTCCTTTGGACGTGCAGCGCCCACAGCAGCTACAAGAGAGTAGTTGTGATATGGGTGACGGCCGAAGTGCCATTCTGCAGCCTTGTAAGCGTGCGACTTGTCAATGATATCAGGGAAATAGATGCTTGCGTAGCAAACTGTTGTTCCGTGGCTGAGGATCTGACCGCCGCCTGCCCAGTTACCGAGTCCGATAGGAACTCCATAAGGGTTGTTGTTCTCAAGTTCTTCAACATATGTCTTGAACTTCTCTACGTATGGGCGAAGCTTCTCCTTATATTCGTCACCAAGGTATGGGATAGCGTCAAGGGCTGTCTGGAGTGAGAAATTGACATTTCTGTCAAGTGAAGTCCAGAGCATTTCGTTGAACTTGTCGAGATACTGCTTCTCACCTGTAGCAACATAGAGCTGGAGGTTTGCTGAGATATCTCCACCAGCATTTCTGCCACGTCCTGTCTGAGGAGCCTTAGCCATAAGCTCAGTAGCCTCCTTGAGGAGTCTCTTAGACTGCTTGAGAGCTCTGTTGGCAAGGTCATCGTTGTAACCCTTGAGTGCACGGCTTGCAGCAGCAAACATTGTAGCAGCGTTGAAGTCACGGCCTGGATCACGTGTTGTGAATGCCCACATGTCATCTGGAGTTCCGCTATATCTTCCGTCCTTCGATACCTGATATGGCTTGAGCTTAGGATCGTACATATAACCGTCTGTAAGTGAACCAGCGTCACCAAGGTGATGATAGTTGTCAAGAACAGAGTTTGAAAGGGTCTGTGACATGTGACCGAGGATTTCAGCCTGTGCAACGAGGTTGAGTGTACCATGCTCGATGTACTGAAGGATATCAGGAGTTCCATCTGGACGGTGGAGGTCAACATAACGCTGCTCCTGGCTTACGAATGTCTGGTCTCTGTCTGAGCGGAAGAGTTCCCATGCACGTACAAGGTTCTGTACTACGCTGATATTTGAACCAGTCTCGATATCGAAGTCACCTGCATCAAAATATCCACCTACATTAAGGCCTGGGATAAGCTCGAGATCCTTGAACTTAGTATCTGTAGTAGGGCCCTGGCTGTGAAGGTCGAAGTGGTCAGTATTTCTTGGTGCCTGACGGTATCCCTCTCTGAAAGGCTCACCATGCCATACGCGATATCCCTCATTCACATACATATGGTTCATGTGGATAGGAATCCAGATATCGCTTGTTGCATCAGTGATCTTGTCATACACGCTCTCATCAATGATGAAGTTGTTTGTCTTGGTATCACCGTACTGGATGTAGTAAACACCTGGCTCAGTAACTTCAGAGAAGTCGAATCTGTCATAGTTGTACTTGAAGTACATACCCCAGTTCTTTACCTTGCCTGAGTATGCTACCTTCTCAGTACCGTCGTTCTCTACCTTGATGACCTTTGCTGATGACTCAGACTTGTAGTTCTTGTCGAGCTCGATAACAGCAATCTTAGGCTGCTCAGGAAGATATCCTACCTGTGAGAATCCGATGTTTGGTTCTCTTACCCATCCCTTTACTGCGTTAGGCTCAACTGTCCAAGTAACAACCTTACCAGTCTTGCCTGCAGGAAGAAGGCTTCTGAATACGTACCAGCCGTTCTGTGCAAGAATACGTCCGTCATAAAGCATGATGTCAGAGTCCTCTGAAGTGATGGTCATCATACGCTCAGGAGCGTCCGGAGCGATAACGAACTCTCTACCCTGCTCGAGTGGAAGTGGATCGATGTAACGGCCTGTACCGCGGTCATCGTAAGTCTTATAGCCCTTGAACTGCTTTGGCTTCTCTTCGTTAGGCTTTGTTGTAGTCTCACTTGCAGCATAACGAGGGAATCTGTCGTATCTTCCGTCTACGATATAGGTCTTAGCCCAATACTGTGATGGAAGGAATTCGAGGTTGAAACCTGCATGTCCTACAAGTCTCTCTGGAAGAGGCTCATCGAGGTATACAGCAATTTCAAAAGCCTTTCCTTTTGGAGTTACCACTACTCTTGAGTCGAAGTCATAATCTTCATAGCGAAGAGCAACTTCAATAGAACCATCCTCGTTTACGGTTCTAGATGGTGTAGCAGGAACAAGGTCCCACTGCTCTGGAGTACTTGACAGTCTCACTGCACCACCCTGAACAGTTCTCACACCGTGATGGATAATCTCGATTCCGGAGTTCTTTTCGTCATTGAATCCTCCTGTGTAAAGGTTGCTGTAAACAAGTACATTCACTCCCTGGCGCTCGAAATACTCCGACTCATTCAGAACCAGATTCTGGTCTGAAGAACCGCAGCACGATGCCAACATGAATGCTGACAGCATGATAAACGTAAATTTTTTCATCTTGTATTGTTTTAGTTGTGTTATTCCAATATGTAAAAGTAGTCAATAGTGACAATATATAAAAGATATTACCCTATTTAGTACTAAATTTCATATTTTCTGAATCATATTTGATAAAAAAAAGAGTGTCACCCTAGGGCGACACTCTCCATAATATGTCTATAAGACTAGAATGGGAATCTTCTGTTGTTAGAAGGGATAGGATCACCTACCTCAGAATTCTCAACGTCGTTCTCATCAAGTTTGAAGAGCATGAACTTGCTATTCTCCTGAGTGTATGGCTTCCACTCGCCACCATCTGGACCGTTAGGGTCACCGTACTTAGCGAAGTTTGTCCAAGCAGTAAGCATAACCTCTGAGAGATCCCAGTCACCCTGAGCCCAAGGACGCCAGCAATGCTGGAGAGACTTGAATACGTACCAGAGATCTGAAGAGTGGAATGCTCCTGAAAGAACGTTTCCACGACCGTCTGTAGGGAGTGGACGAGCGAACTCGTAAGCATAAGCCTTGTCACCTACGCTCTCTCTGTTGAGACAGAACTCAGCAATACCAGGTGCCATGTCACCCATGTCATCCTGAGTATAACCGATCATATATGGGATGTTAGGAAGAGCGTTGTTGTAAGCTGCATTGTCGAAGCTCTGGAGAGATACATAACCGTCAACGATAGGGCTGCCGTTCATTCTTGTAGTTCTGTCACCAGTAACATTTGTATAGAAGTTACCTACAGTGTACATCATCTCAGTAGAAGCCTTACGCATCTTCTCGAGGCTGTCATAACCAGCCCAGTCCATAATCTTCTTTGTTGCCTTCTCGGCATCAGCAAGAGTCATAGGAGTTCTGCCACCTCTACCTGCTGGAGCTGCAGCAACTGTGTTAGGATTTGTGATACCACCACCACTCATGATGACAGCCTTGTTGAAGAGGCCCTTAGAAAGAGGAGACTCGCAAACAGTCTTGACACTACCTGCACCAGCACTCTGTCCGAAGATCATCACGTTGTTAGGGTCACCACCAAACTGCTCAATATTCTTGTTGATCCACTTAAGTGACTCGATCTGGTCGAGGATACCATAGTTACCAGAAACACCGTGTGGGCTCTCAGCTGAAAGCTCAGGGTGTGTGAGGAATCCGAATACACCAAGACGATAGTTGATAGATACGAGGACTACGCCCTTAGCTGCCCACTCCTGAGCGTCAAATTCAGGCTCTGAACCCCATCCTTCGCGGTATCCACCACCGTGAATCCAAAGAGCTACAGGGAGCTTTGCATCAGTCTTACCAGGAGCTGGAGTCCAAACGTTAAGATAGAGACAGTCTTCGCTGTATGGAGACTCTTTACCATAACCCCACTCTGTAGTATAGCCACCAGGATAGTGAACTGCCTGATAACCAGGATGTCCAAATGTGTCAGCAACCTTTACGCCTTCCCATGGAACTACTGGCTGTGGCTCTTTCCAACGGAGGTCACCGATAGGTGGAGCTGCATATGGAATGCCGCGATAAACAGTAACACCTTCAAGGTCTGCAGGTACACCCTGAACGAGACCTCCCTCAATAGAGAGGACTGGACTCTCCTGTTGTGCGCATGATGCAAACAGCAACGGAAGCAATAAATAGACTAATTTTTTCATAATAGTGTGTATTAATTAGTAGGTTATATCTTATTTGAAAAGAAGCTGAGCGAACTGATAGAGGCTTCTTCTCCATGTCTGCCACTCGTGTGCAGTCTCAGGAGATACATAATAATGAGCATTCATGCCTGATGCCTTAAGATCAGCTGTAATCTTACCAGGATCAACGCCACCGCGTGGATTTTCTACCTCACGGCTACCGAAGCTTACGAATACGAGGTCGTATGCATCTCTGAATCCAGGAGTGCTGTTTGCTTCATCAACTGAAATTGTACCACCGCTGAAGAGACCAAGCTTAGAGAATACTTCTGGCTTTGCCATTGTGATGGTCTTTGTCTGCATTGCACCCATTGAGAGACCTGCCATTGCACGATGCTCTCTGTCTGCGATTGTACGATACTTTGCGTCAACCATTGGGATGATATCATTAACGAGGGTGTTCATGAAACCGTCTGCCCAACCTGAAGGGAGACCCATACCAGGTCTTCCGCCCTGCTGTCTCTGTCCCTGAGGAGCCTGTGCACCTTCTGCAGGACGAGGTCTTGCCCATGTACCATTATCCATTACGATGATGAATTCCTCTGCGAGACCAGCTGCGATGAGGTTGTCCATGATAAGAGCTGTCTTACCCTGTACTGCCCATCCGTACTCGTTCTCTCCGCCACCATGCTGGAGATAAAGCACTGGATATCTCTTGTTTACATCCTTGTCATAGCTTGCAGGAGTATATACAAAGCAATGACGCATTGCATCGTTGGTCTTCGAATAATAGTAAACCTCTCTGAGGTCACCATGAGGTACATTCTTTACTGCATAGAAATCCTCATCATGTGCAGGAATGTCAATACCGCTGCCCCAACGGCTTGCGCCATAGTAGTAAAGGCTGTTTGGGTCTGGAGTTGCAGCGCCGTCAACCCAGATCTGATAATAGTGGAATCCCTCATCCTGAGGAGCAGTGTCACCTGTCCATACGCCGTTCTCATCTTTTTTGAGGTCATATTTTACGCCTCCGATGTCGAACTGTACATACTTTGCATCAGGAGCTGTAACCTGTGCACGGATAACTCTCTCAGAGTTTACCATAGGATACTGCTTTCCAGCCTGGTTTGTTGGAGCTGGCTTGAAATCCTCTTTTACCTGAGCTGAAGCAATAGAGCATACAGCCAAAGCAAGAGCTGAAACTAAAAGTGTCTTCTTCATGTTATTAGTGTTTTAATGTGGTGTTACACAAAATTGCAAATCAAATATACATTTTTTATTTGTATTATAAAAATATAGGAGTGCCAATCTTATTTTATGGCACTCCTATGATAGAATTTGAAAGAATTTTCAAAGAAAATCTTCTATTTTACCGGCTTGAGACGGATAATTCCGACAGAATTTTCAGGAATCAGCATTTCGAACGAACGTTTTACCTTGCCGTATTCTTTTGTGTGTGGAACAACAGCCTCAGTATATTTAACCTTTGGAGCAAATCTCCAGGCCATTTCCCTAAGTCCAGGTCTCTCTGCTGCTCCAGGTCCACCGAATTCCGGTACCTTGTTGTAGTCAGGGTGACTAGAATAATAGTTCTGGTCTTTCTGATTCTTCACTGTCGTATCATGTGAAGATATGAATTCGACAGATGCCTCGTATGTAGTCTTCTTATTACCAGTGTTGATGGTGAAGACTTTATCTACACATTCAGAGTTCACGAACTTGATGAAGATCTCCCCTGTTTCAGTGTCGATTGTTGGAGACATATATACTGTAGAGTCAGCTACTGCTCCGTCCATTGCCGGAGACATCTCGAATGCTCTGTCACCTGCAATAGAGAACAGTTTCTGATAATAATAGTTTGTAGAACGCCACATTCCGCGGTTGTCAAACCATATGAGGTTTGAATTCCACTTATTGTATCCCTTCTTACAGAAAAGAGGTGCGTATGCAGCCATCACTACCATATCCGAGTTCCTTTCAAGGCTTGTCCAATATGCGGCCTCAGCCATTGTAGAAGCATATGCATTGTTTGTACGGTTGTTTGCGAACTCACCTACAAATACTCTTGTCGGCTTGTTCCTGTCGTAAGTGTTACCCTGAGCACCACGAACCATTCCTGAAGCATATCTGTCACCATTTGCATAGAACCAGTCATCACCCTTGTAATAGTGTTCGTCGACTATTGTATCCGGATAAAGCTCGTCAATCTTCTGCATGTTTGCATCAAACTCCTTGCCGGCATCTGCAGAGCCTGAAGTCGATACTACTATGATTTCCGGATGTTTCTCCTTGATGGCCTTGTACATGATATCGAAACGCTCCCAGAATGCCTCTCCCTTGTTCTCGTTTCCTACGCCGAGATATTTAAGATTGAATGGTTCCGGATGTCCCATAGCTGCACGCTTTGCTCCCCATTCAGTATCAACAGAGCCGTTACAGAACTCAATGAAGTCAAGAGCGTCTTCTACATAGATAGAATGGAATCTTTCTCTATCTTCTTGAGTTTCAAGAGGTGCAACATATTTGTGACCTGCAAACTGGCATGTAACACCATTGTTAAATACAGGGAGTGGAGTTGCTCCAAGTGACTCAGCCATAAGAAGATACTCGTAAAATCCTATGTGCTGGGATGTCCAGTATCCCCAATGGTTGCGGAAGCCTATTCTTTCCTCTACAGGACCGATGGAGTTCTTCCAGAATACCTGTCCCCAATAGTCAGAACCCTCTGAAGCACATCCTCCAGGGAATCTCATGAATGTAGGGTTAAGGTCTGCGAGTGCCTGAAGGAGATCTTTGCGGAACGGTCCGTATTTACCTTCCATCCAAAGCTGTGAAGCTTCTGGAACGAGAGTTACGAAATCAAGATAGAATGTACCTGCAGCATCTGCCACAATACAGAGACGGCTGTCAACAGAACGCTCTGCCTTGAGTGTGCCTTCATATTTCTTCCAATCGTTTCCGATACCTGATATCTTGATGACATTAGAGTTGACTTCACCCTTGTTATCTTCAAGATATACCGAGAAGTTACCTTTATATGAGTCTCCGGCAAGATAGAGGCCAAGATCGTAGCTTATACCTTCTTCTACAGGAATAGAAGGAGTCTGGGTATTGTTGGAATAGAATGCTTCTCTGTTTCTTCTGTCGTATGGAGCGATACCGAATCCATTCGCAGCGATACCGAATCCATTTCCAGCAGCTTCAACATCGAATCTTACGCTGTACTGCTGATATTTCAATGCGTCATCGTATTCATCATTAGGATCAAAGTCATAAAGAGGCTTCAGGTCCTTGACGAGAGGCTTTTCATTTACTGTACGGGCGTGGCCTACAGCACCTTCCTTACTTACGACTGTCCAGCCGAAGAATACTGTGTCAACCTGTGAAAACTCGTTAGGACTTCCTGTAGGTACGTTATAAGCCTGGAATGAGTTGTTCTGGATGAGCTGTGCGCTTATACCTCCGTCAACAGAATAGTTGATATCTTCGAAGAATATACCGCTGAGTGTCGGACTGATGTTGATGCCGAGTTCCTTCGGATTGAGAGTGAGAGTACGCTTTTCAGCCTCCTTATATCCCTGAAGCTCAAGCATCTTGTCTGCAAAACGGTAACCGAGAAGTCTCATTCCCTCAGTGCTGAAATGGAACTGGTCTCCAGTGCTCTCACAACCGAGTGCGGAAATGATATGTGCGTTCGGCAAGACCTCAGGAAGGCGTGGCATGATGTCGCGGTTGAATCTCCAGCAGACACCGTCCTGCTCTTCATATTTAAGCTCACCTGCGAGAAGAGGGGTCTCTTTCGGATTAAGTCCGAGATCCTTGCAGATGTTGTCATAGATCTTTTTCACTCTTTCTGGCCAGAGAGGATCCTCTGAGTTTGACTCTCCCTGATGCATGAGGATACCTTTGATGACTCCGTCCTTCTGTGCGATGCGTGCCATTTCGATGAGTCTCTGGTACGGATTACCTCCGTACTGCTCGACAATGGCCTTCATCCAGTCACGTTCGTTGTCGATATATTCCTTATAATCGTTCTTGTCCCAGAGCTCAATCTTGGCACCTGCTACAGATACGTTGATTACACCTACCTTAATGTCTTCAGGAAGGACCTCAATCATCTTGCGTCCGAAGAAATCCACAGGTCCGAGATTGTTACCTTCGCGACAGATAGGCGGAACTGCTGTGTACCAATTGCCCATTTCTCTTCCGAGGTTAGGCATGTTTACTGCTGCAACGAATTGGAATCGAGGGTCGTTGAAATCCTTATCCTGTTCGGCAGGACGTGCACCTGCTTCCATATTCGACTGACCGATGCAGAGATAGATATGGAAGTTAGGGTCAGGCTTTTGCGCAAATGCTGCAATGCTCATGAAGAGCGCCGCTAGCGCAATTGTCAAACGGTTTTTCATAATGTCTTGATTATGTGGTTATAGCACAAAGGAGCCCCATACGAAGCCCCTTTGTAATGTATTTATTGATATTACTTTGCATCCATTGCCTGGCAAGCTGTGATTGCCACCATCTTGTAGATGTCATCCACAGAGCAGCCGCGGCTGAGGTCATTTACAGGACGTGCGATACCCTGGAGGATAGGTCCGATAGCATCAGCGTTTCCGAGTCTCTGAACGAGTTTGTACGCGATATTTCCAACCTCAAGGCAAGGGAATACGAGTACGTTCGCATGACCAGCGATCTCAGAACCCGGAGCCTTCTTCTGACCTACAGAAGGTACGAGAGCTGCATCAGCCTGAAGTTCGCCTTCAACCTTGAGAGCAGGATCGAGCTCTCGTGCGAGCTTAGTTGCCTCGATTACCTTGTCTACAACCTCATGCTTTGCTGAACCCATTGTTGAGAATGAAAGCATTGCAACTCTTGGATCTGCAAATCCGGCAACGCTCTTTGCAGTCTGAGCTGTACATACTGCGATCTGAGCAAGCTGGGAAGCATCCGGCATAGGGGTTACTGCAACGTCACCTACTACGAGAACACCGTCCTCACCATATTCAGGAGTGTTTGTAATC
>JAEIGA010009498.1_pt1 | contig 14728 bp, 12 predicted proteins | sample 9270691 | NCBI WGS metagenome assembly JAEIGA01 (sample SAMN17057246, study PRJNA624740) | gut metagenome | biome: biome; isolation source: fecal sample | host: Bos grunniens | place: China: Xizang | collected 2019
TGGGAACACGGCGGAAAGGTGCCTTGAAACTGATGATGTTCTCGCCCACCTTTACATCTGTTGTGCCGTTTACATCGAGGGCACTCTTCTCGAGCATCTGCTCGTTGAAGCACATCATCCAGTTATAGTCCTTGTATGAGACATAAATCTCCATACATGTAAACTCGGGATTGTGTGTGCGGTCCATACCTTCGTTGCGGAAGTTCTTTGAGAACTCGTACACACCCTCGAAACCGCCCACGATAAGACGCTTCAAATAAAGCTCGTTTGCAATACGCAGATAGAGGGGAATGTCGAGTGCGTTGTGGTGTGTGATGAAGGGACGCGCTGCTGCTCCACCGGGGATTGATTGCAGTACGGGGGTCTCAACCTCCATATAACCCTTTGAATTGAAGAATACACGCATCGAGGTATATATCTTGTTTCGCTTGATGAATATCTCCTTGATGTCGTCGTTTACTACAAGGTCAACATAACGCTGGCGGTAGCGGAGTTCAGGGTCTTCGAACTTGTCGTATGCTACTCCATCCTTGTACTTTACTATGGGCAGGGGGCGTATGCTCTTTGACAAGAGTGTTAGCTCTTGTGCATGAACGGTAATCTCGCCTGTCTGTGTGCGGAATACGAAACCTTTGATTCCTACAAAATCACCGATGTCCAAAAGACGCTTGAACAGTACGTTGTAAAGGTCCTTGTTCTCACCGGGGCACAACTCATCGCGTGTGATGTATACCTGTATACGGCCTTTAGAATCCTGCAATTCGATGAATGATGCCTTGCCCATGATACGGCGGCTCATAAGACGGCCTGCTATGCACACCTGACGTGGCTCAGCCTCGTCATTGAACTCATTAAGAATATCTGTCGAGAAGGCGTTGGTAGGATATTCGGCTGCGGGATAAGGCTCTATGCCCATGTTGCGCAATTCGTTGAGTGCTTCGCGACGTACAATCTCTTGTTCACTTAATTCTAATATGTTCATTGTTCTATATGTTTTTGTATTATTATCTGTTTTATTGTGCGAGGGGTTATACTATCTTTTCGAAGTATGCAATGGTTCTTTTTAATCCCTCTTCGAGTCTTATTTTTGGCTCCCAGCCACCGAGCTCCTTATGGGCAAGCGAGATGTCGGGCTTGCGCTGACGGGGATCGTCCTGCGGCAGTGGATGGAATATGATATTTGATTTTGAACCGGTGAGGTCTATTACCTTCTGTGCAAGTTCGAGCATTGTGAACTCTCCGGGGTTGCCTATGTTGACAGGTCCTGTGAACGAGTCGCCTGTGTTCATTGCGCGTATCATGCCTTCCACAAGGTCATCGACATATTGGAAACTGCGTGTCTGCTGACCGTCACCGTATATCGTAATATCCTGATTGCGCAGTGCCTGTACAATGAAATTCGATACAACTCGTCCGTCGTTCATGCTCATGCGCGGACCATAGGTGTTGAAGATGCGTACGATTTTTATGCGTATGTTGTTCTGGCGATGGTAGTCCATAAACAAGGTCTCGGCGCAGCGCTTGCCTTCGTCGTAGCACGAACGTATGCCTATGGGGTTTACGTTGCCCCAATAACCCTCTACTTGCGGATGGATGTCCGGGTCACCGTAGACTTCGCTTGTGGATGCCTGCAATATCTTTGCTCTTACCAGCTTTGCCAAGCCAAGCATGTTCATCGAACCGATTACACATGTCTGGATTGTCTTTACAGGGTCGTATTGGTAGTGGATGGGAGATGCAGGACATGCAAGATTGTATATCTCGTCAACCTCGGCAGTGTAGGGCTGTGTGACGTCGTGGCGTACAAGCTCAAAGTGGTCGTTGCCTATGAGGTGACGTATGTTGTCCTTGCTGCCGGTAAAGTAGTTGTCGAGGCAGATGACATCATTGCCCTCGTTCAGCAGTCGTTCGCACAGATGCGAACCTATGAACCCGGCACCTCCGGTTATAAGTATTCTTTTCATTGCAAGTCTGTTATAACGCTTTTTGTGCAGTGAAAACATTTTTGAAAAATGCACACTGCTGCAATTAATATTATCTGCAAAAATAATATTTATTTTCGGCTTTTCTTATATATTAACAGATGTTTTTTTGGCTGTAGCAAGAAAGATTGCCGGATATTCTGCACCTAAGATATGTTATTTCGTGCAGATGTTGCCAAGTATGATAAAAAAGCGTACACAGCAACCTGTATCCACAGTGCCGCATATTCAAAAATAACATCTTCGAGTCCTGCTCCCATGCAGTTTATTGCCACAAATCCGTTAATTGCCGGAGTTGAGGGGAATATGTATGAGAAAATTTTCCAAAAGATGGGTATATTGCTTCCCGGCCACGATATTCCCGAGAGAAACAGAAGGGGTATTGATGTGAAGACGAACAGCAGCATGGGGGCTTCACGGCTTTTGATGAAACTGCCTGCTGTTATTGCAAGGAGTGTACATGCAAGCATATAAGGCAACATGAAGAGTAAAAGCGTTGTGCCATCGGCTATTTGCGACAGACCGAATATGCGAGGTATCACGCACAGCACGTATGCAGCCATTGGTGCTGTGATGGTAAGGTAGGCGGCACTTTTGCCAATGAGACCTTTGGGGCTCTTCTTCCCTTCGGAATAGAGTGTTCCCATACGCATTCCTATGCCCAATAGCATTATCTGCTGAATTATCAGTACAAGAATGGCCGGGATGACAAAGTCGGCAAATCCTGTCGTCGGGTTCGATAATCCTACTGCTCTGTGGGGTAGCGGGGCTGTGAATATTCTAATCTCTTCATTTGTGGCACCGCCTATCCTTTTGCCCTGTATCACGCTGTTCATTGCAAGGCTCACCTCGGTGCATCCTGACAGTATTGCCTTGTAGTAGAAGAAACTTGCCATGCTGCAATAGATGCTTATATGGGATTCTATTCCGTTTTCAACATTCCGGGCGAATTTTTGTGGAATGTATATGATTCCTTTGACTCTATCCTCTTCCATCTGCCGACGTGCTGCGGCTATGTTGGTGCAGTTCTGTGCAATGGCGATATCGGGTGTGGCATCTACCTTGCGCAGAAATTCCCGACTGAGGCTGCTTTGTGACAGGTCGACTACTGCGACCGGAATATTACGCACCACCTCCTGCGAGTATATGTAGGAGTAGAGTAGCGGATAGCCGAGCGGAACAAGCACTAAGAACACTAATACTCCTGTGTCGCTGACGCAGCCTTTGAGTTCCTGTATATATGTGGAAAGGATTTTTTTCATTCTATGTAGGGGTAGTGTTCGAGTGCATTCTTTAATCTTTTCATAAAGAGCAGCGGCAGCAGGCAAAAAAGCAACAGTGCTGCATAATGGTAGCTTGAGTAGGATATGGGGTATCCTGAAAGGGCTTGATTGCAGTATATCATAAAATAGTGCCGCAACGGAAACAGGTTTGTAAGTGTCTGTGTAATTCCGCTCATTCCCTCAATGGGGAAAGAGAATCCCGAGATTGAGAATGAGACAACACCCCATAGCGAGGCTATGCTCATCGACCATCGTGGCGATGGCAGCAGGCATGCGAAGAAGAGTCCGAGACTTTGTGAGGCCAATATAAGCGACAGTGATGCCAATAGCATGCTGCCAAAGCCGTCATGATTAGGAAAATGCAGATACTCGTAAAGGTACACGTTGTAGAACAGGGCTGTCAGAAAAAATATGAAAGTATGTGGAAATAGTTTCCCTGTAACGGCTACAAATATGTTGTTCCCCGAGAGTTGAATCCACTCTTTTGCTCTCCTTTCTTTTATCTCAACGGTGACACTGTAGGCTGTAAGCAGGATTATGAGCAGCGACAGCACTCCGGGATAAAGGGTGTTGTTAAGATATACTGCGTAGCTGAGCCACGGGTTGCCCAATGGATGTGTATCTATTATGATGGGTTGTACAAAAGTGTCGGCCTCTCTTTTAGTGGCTCCTTTAGCAAGTAGTGTGCTCTCGCCTATGGCGGCATTTGCAAGCAACGATGTTATGTACATGTCGCGATAGGTAAGCGAGCCTGCTACAAGATAACTGTAGTTGAGGTAGTACGAGACTGTAGGTCTCCGTCCTTCGGCCAGTGCATCGGTTGTCCCTTTGGGAAAGTAATAGAAAGCGTATATATCGCCTTTGCGCATGGCTTCTGTGGCATCGCTTATGTTGGCATGGCGTGCTACTACATGGCACTGTTGCATTGCATCGAGGTTGCGTGCGATGTTGCGTGTGGTTGGGGTGTTGTCGGCATCCACAATTGCGACAGGGAGCTGCTGTGGCAGTCCCTCGTGCATAAGTGTTGCGAAGAGTATAAAGCAGAATGTGGGAGCTGCTACCATACAGAACAGATATATAGGGCTTCCTGCTATACGCCCTATTTCCCTTCGGGATACTTTTATCGTCTTCAGTAGCTGTCGCATGTTATCTCTTTTCTATGATTACCGACATTCCGGGATAGAGTCCTTCTATCTCCTTTGCAGGTCTTGCTCTCACTTCAAAGGTCTTTATGTCGTACTCGCCTGTTGTGCGTGTGGCACGCCATACTGCGTATGTGCCAAGGTCTTTAAGAAAATATATGTGGAGCATGACATGCCGGTCAAGTGCAGGAATATAGGCCTCAACGCTGTCGCCGATGTTGAACTCCCTGAGCAGATCTTCTCTCATGTTGAAGCTGATCCACAACTCGTCAAGATAGGCTATATCCATAATGGGTGCTCCTGCGCCTACAAGTTCCCCTACGGTGGGATATATGGCACTTACCTCGCCATCCTGTATCGCTGTAAGACGGGTCTCTTCCATGTATGAGTCTACCTCTTCAACAGCTCCTTGTGCCTGAAGATATTTCGAAAACGCTATCTCTCTCTCGTCGCTGTCAGCACCTTGTCGGGCAAGTTCGTACATGGCTTTTGCTGCTTGTGAGGCTGCTACGGATGCTTTCAGGTTCGCTTCGGCCTCGTCGCGTTTCTGTGCTGTTACAACTCCTTCGTTGAAAAGATTGTTGACACGTTCGAATGTCTGTCGTGCTATCTGTGCGGCAGCCTCGGCACGTAGCCATTGTTCGTAAATTGCCTGTTTCTCTTGTGGGCGCACTCCCGAGGCTACTTTCTCGTTGAATGCAAATGCGGCCTTCTCTACAGCTTTTGCCTGTACAAGCTTGGCGGTTATGTCGGGCGCCTCAAGAATTGCCACCGTATCGCCTGCTTTCACTCTGTCGCCCTCTTTAACCAAAAGACGGAGTATGCGCCCGGGTACCTTGCTCGATACCCTGAACTCGGTAGTCTCGGCTTCGCCTTGTATTATGTCACTTTGTTCGCCGAGTGTGAAATTGCCTACCAGTGCTATAACGACAATTACTATTATGAACAGGGCAAGCGCTGCTATTATGTTCTTTTCTTCCTTTTGCATCTCTTTTTCGTATTAAGATTATTCAAGAGTGCCGGTAGCACGTCTTAGGCGTGCCTGCGACAGCATAATGTCAATTTTTGCATCAATGAGTGAAGAGTGTGCCTTTATCCATGCCGTTTGTGCCTCCATGACCTCCTGAACTGTAGCCATGCCTTCGTTGAATGACAGATTGGTGTTGCGCAGATTCTCTTCGGCCATCTTTATGTTGCTCTCTGCAAGCGCAAGGCGCCCGTTTGTCTCAGATACCTTCTTCAGCTGTTGTTGCAACTGCATCTGCATCTCTTGGTGAACATTGTCAAGAGTGTAGATTGCTATCGTTGATCGTGCTTTTGACGCCTTTATCTTGTCGTAGCCCTCGCCCCAGTTCCAGACGGGTATTTTTAGAACAACACCAATGTTCCATGTTCCTTCGAATTTGCGCCTGAAACCGTCTGTTATGCTTGGATTGCTGATTGCGTACCCGCCAGTGAGTACGATGGTTGGCAGAAAGTCGGAACGGACAATTCTGGTCTGCTGATAAGTCGCATCACGCACCGATTCAAGGGCATACAGTTCGGGGCGGTTTTCTATCGTGGCGTTTCTTATAGTTACAGCAGGCTCGACTGTGAATTCTGTTTCATCGTACAGAACAACGGTGCTGTCGAGAGGCAGACCGCATATATGGTTGAGCAGTATACGTGCAAGCGCGAGCCCGTTCTTGACTTCCAGATGTGCCATGCCGGCCTCGTTCACTTTTACATTTATACTTAACAGTTCGGCTTTTGTTGCCATGCCCTGTCGCTCAATCTTTTTGGCGTCATCAAGGAAACTCTGCGTCAGTTTCAGATAGCTTGTCGCCAGCTGCTCCTTGTAACTCAGCGATACAACCTGCCAATAGGCCTCTTCTGTGGTAAGCAGAATATCCTGTTTTGCAGCCTCGTAGTTGTAGTGTGAAATCTTTTCTGCTATTACGGTCAGCCTGTTGTAGGCACTTATCTTGCCGCCTGCATAGATGGGTTGGATTGCTGATATGGTGCCTGCAAGAATGTTGCGTGTGTCAAGTGTAAGGGCGTTGCTTATTGAAGAGCCAAGCCTGTCGAGTGATGTGACAAAGCCCGACTGGGCAAGTTGCTGTATGGCTGGAAATATTGTTGCAATCTCCTTTATCTCTTCTCCTAAACTGCTGCCAATGTTTTCAAGGACTCTTCTGCTGTCGCTGTCCAAAAGCACTGTCTTGTGGCTGTTGTGCATGTACAGCGCATTTGCATCTATGCGCGGAAGATAACTTGTCGAGGCTGCGCGACGCTCATGGTGGGCCGCAATTTTTTCTGCCTCGGCTATTCTTAGCTTCTTGTTGTTCTCGAGTGCAAGCATTCGGCACTTTTCGAGTGTGAGTGCCGGTTGTGCAACGGTGCATTGTGATATTGCAAACAACAGTGTGAGAGTGGCTGTGATATGTCTGTTCATTGGGCAAAAAAATACTCGTGTGAAGGTCACACGAGTATTAATGCTTCTATGGGGCGTTTTGTTTATTCAAGTTCAAAACTGTTATAGCCTATCATGTTGCCGTCGGCAAAGATGTGTACAAGATAATTTCCGGCCAGAAGGAACTCTTCAATGTCCCAGTATACGGTTATAGGAAGTTCTTCGCCTGTATACTCCACATATTTCTTGATAGAGTAGTTTATCTCCTTGTTTTCGTATTTGAAGGTATCGGAGCTGTTCTTGGCAAGTGTATTGCCGTCGGGCGCAGTTATTCTTATGTAAATTGTCTTTTCTCCGGTGATGGCTGTTATGTTCTTTGCAACAACGAAGTTTATGACGAATTTCTTAGCTTTCTTTATCTTTTTTATCTCTTTTCCATTGCTCTTTGCCGGGTACATCTCTATTCCAATGGCATCGAGCTGCGATGCAAGCTCTACCTTCTGTGTAAGTGCCTCTTTCTCTTCGTTTAGCGAAGATATGGTTTTTGAGGCCTGTTGGTAGCGCGCGCTCATCTTCTGGTTCTCTTTTGTGAGCTTCTCGTTTATGCGGTTGAGTGAGTCTATCTGAAGTACATACCCGCGCATTACTGCCCTGACGGTCTTCAACTCCTTCTTGAGGCGTGTTATTTCGGCCGCATCGGTAGCTTTTGTGTGTTTAAGCTCTTCGAGCAGCAGTTGTGTGCGCAGTTTTTCTTCTTCCAACTTTTGTTGAAGCGAGTCGTTTGTGATACGTATCTTCAGCTCGTCATATTGTGTGGCAAAGGTTGAGTATTCACTCTCGAGCTCCTCTTTCTCTATGGCGAACAGCTCCAGCATCTCTGTGTTTTTCTTTTGACTGTCGTTCCATAGAATACCCATTGTCACTGCTGCTGCAAGCAACAGTGCAATGAGTATGTACAAAAGTATGTTTAACTTCTTTAGCTGCATATGTTATCTTATTTCGATAGTTTCTCGATGCTTTCGGTGAGCATTGCTATCTTCTCTTTTGCATCGGACTGTTTCTTGCGCTCTATTGCAATGATTTTTTCGGGAGCCTTGCTTACAAAATTGGGGTTGTTCAGCTTCGCTTCAACGCTCTTGAGGAATTTCTCATGATAAGCAAGCTCTTCGCGCATTTTTGCAATCTCGGCATCTTTGTCAATGAGTGAACCCATGGGAACTGCATACTCTGTTGTACCAATGCGGAACATGATTGCGGTGTCATCGGCTGTCTCGCAGATGTCGATAGACGAAAGGTTTGCCATCTTTGTGAGCACGCTCTCAAGGCCGGCAACCTGTGACTCGCCAATTACCTGCAGTGCGAGTGCCTCACGGGGAGATATGTTTTTCTGCTGACGTATTGAACGCACGTTTCCTACAATCTCTTTTATTGCCTCAATGCGTGCTATAAGTTGCTCATCGTAGGGGTGGTTGAGGTCAAGTATGCTCTGTGTCATAAGGCTCTCGCCCTCGTTACGCTGCTGTATTGACTGCCACAATTCTTCGGTGATGAAGGGCATGAAGGGGTGTAGCAGGCGCATCAAGTCGTCGAAGAATCCGAGTGTAGCCTTGTATGTTTCGCTGTCTATCGGTGAGCCGTATGCGGGCTTTATCATTTCGAGATACCATGCCGAGAACTCGTCCCAGAAGAGGGTGTACAGGTTCATCAACGCCTCGCTTATGCGGTACTTGCTGAACTGCTCCTCGAGCTGTGCAACTGATTTTGCAAGAACCTCCTTGAACCATGCTATTGCTATCTTTGAGCTTTCGGGCTGTGCAATCTCTTCGCTTACGTTCCAACCGTTTACAAGGCGGAATGCATTCCATATCTTGTTGCAGAAGTTACGTCCCTGCTCGCACAGGCTCTCGTCAAAGAGAATGTCGTTGCCTGCAGGTGCCGAGAGCATTATACCCATGCGGACACCATCGGCGCCGTAGCGTGCGATAAGGTCGAGGGGGTCGGGGCTGTTGCCCAATGACTTGCTCATCTTGCGGCCAAGCTTGTCGCGTACGATTCCTGTGAAATATACATTCTTGAAGGGCATTTCTCCTTGATACTCGTATCCCGCCATAATCATGCGGGCTACCCAGAAGAAGATGATATCGGGACCTGTTACAAGGTCGCTTGTGGGATAGTAGTAGCTTATTTCCTTGTTGCCGGGATTCAATATGCCGTCGAACAATGAGATAGGCCACAACCATGAACTGAACCATGTGTCGAGTGCATCCTCGTCCTGTGTGAGCTGCTCGGCTGTGATGTTCTCAAAGCCTGCGATTTGACGTGCTTTCTCTACAGCCTGATCAATGTTCTCGGCTACTACGAACTGCTCTTCGCAACCCTCGGCTGTGGGCAGGAAGTAGGCCGGGATGCGGTGTCCCCACCACAGCTGACGGCTGATACACCAATCCTGAATGTTCTCGAGCCAGTTCTTGTATGTTGTCTTGTATTTTGTGGGGTAGAACTTCAAACGGTCTTCCATTACAGGGGGAAGGGCGATGTCGGCAAAGTGCTGCATGCTGAGGAACCACTGCATGCAAAGGCGTGGCTCTACTGCTGTGTCGGCATTTCTCTCGCTGTATCCTACTTTGTTTACGTAGTCCTCAACCTTCTCCATAAGGCCTGCTGCCTCGAGGTCTTTCACAATCTGCTTGCGAACCTCCATACGGTCCATGCCTATGTACATGCCGCCTGCCTCGCTGATGGTGGCATCGGGGTTGAAGATGTCTATTGTCTCAAGGTTGTGCTTCTTGCCCAGCATGTAGTCGTTGGTGTCGTGTGCGGGTGTCACTTTCAAACAACCTGTACCGAACTCTATCTCTACATAGCGGTCCTCAATTACGGGGATACTGCGACCTACAAGAGGTACGATTACCTGCTTGCCCTTGAGCCAGCTGTTCTTGGGGTCTTTGGGGTTGATGCACATTGCGGTGTCGCCCATGATTGTCTCGGGGCGTGTGGTCGCAACAACTGCATAGCGACGTCCGTCGGCTGTGCGGTGCAATATCTGATGTTTTACTGTTGCGTCGAAAGGATCGGCTACACCGAGTGTTACGGCATTGCTCTCCTCGCCATCGGTGCTGCCTGCTGCCTCATCCACGAAGTAGCGGAGATAGTAGAGCTTGCTGTTCTCTTCTTTGTATATTACCTCCTCGTTGCTCAATGCTGTCTGTGCTTTGGGGTCCCAGTTGACCATGCGCAGGCCACGATAGATAAGTCCTTTGTTGTAAAGGTCGCAGAAGACTCTGATTACGCTTTGGCTGCGTGTCTCGTCCATGGTAAAAGAGGTGCGCTCCCAGTCGCATGACGCTCCTAACTTGCGCAACTGTTTGAGAATGATGCCACCGTGCTCGTCGGTCCACTCCCATGCGTGCTTCAGGAACTCCTCGCGTGTGAGGTCGCTCTTCTTTATTCCTTGCTCGGCGAGTTTCTTAACCACCTTCGCCTCTGTTGCGATTGAGGCATGGTCGGTGCCGGGAACCCAGCATGCGTTCTTGCCTATCATGCGTGCATGACGCACCAGAATATCCTGTATTGTGTTGTTGAGCATGTGGCCCATGTGCAATACTCCTGTTACGTTAGGGGGTGGTATTACTATTGTGTAGGGCTCACGATTGTCGGGCTCTGAATGGAACAGACGGTTGTCCATCCAATATTTGTACCATTTTTCTTCTACCTCTGAGGGAATGTAAGTGGTTGCTAAACTCATGATTCTATATCTTATTTTCGTTGTTTGCTTTATGTGTATAATATTTCTAATCTGCGAAGTTAGTTATAATTATTAAAATAATTACCTTTGTCTGTTGAAATAATTGAAATGAAGTGTAAAAAACAGATAAATAATTAGGAATATGCATAGTAAGGAGGATATTCTCGAGGCATTCGGTCGTTTTCTTGATGTGCTCGACGAACTGAGAGTAAAGTGCCCGTGGGACAGGAAACAGACAAATGAGAGCCTGCGCCCAAATACAATTGAAGAGGTTTACGAACTCTCGGATGCCATTGTTGCAAACGATACGAAAAATATATGTAAAGAGTTGGGGGATGTGCTGCTGCATGTTGCTTTTTACTCGAAAATAGCAAGCGAAAAGAGTGAGTTCGATTTCAAAGATGTGTGCGACCGCTTGTGTGATAAACTGATATATAGGCATCCGCATGTCTTCGGTGAGGCAAAGGCTGAGACTGCCGGTGAGGTGAGCAAGAACTGGGAACAGCTGAAGATGGGCGAAAAGGATGGAAACAAGAGTCTGTTGAGTGGTGTACCTTCATCATTACCATCGCTTATAAAGGCTTTTCGCATGCAGGAGAAAGCTGCGAATGTGGGCTTTGACTGGCCGGTGCGCGAAGATGTGTGGAACAAGGTTTACGAAGAGGTTGATGAACTGCGTGCAGAATTTGAGAAGGGGGATAAGGCTAAAGCCGAGAAGGAGTTCGGTGATTTTCTTTTCAGTATAGTGAACGCTGCGCGTTTGTATGGAGTTAACCCCGATACTGCGTTGGAACTTACAAACAATAAATTCAGAAGCCGTTTCGGCTACATTGAGCAACAGGCCAAGAGTAAGGGCGTGAATTTAAAGGATATGTCGCTTGAACAGATGGATGCCCTTTGGAACGAGGCTAAGAAGACGGAGCAAGAGTGATTGGTATAACTCTTTGACAGAGTAGCTGTCATTATCTCTTTCTTGGGGATGGATGTTGTGTGACAGCTGCCTGTATAAATCAAATGACAGGAGGGATGTAGCATCCCTCCTGTCATTTGATTGTTGGATTGTTCTTATACATTCAATGTGTATTTTCTGTTCATTATGAATTTTATAACTGCAATGGCTCCGATGCGTAATGTACCGGCTATGACAAGGAGAAGGCTTGTTGTATGGAGTGCTTTGGTGTATGTAAATTTCTTTGTTCCAGCTCCCTACTGTTTTGCGTAGTCTGTTGTATCGCTCTTCTCTTCTGTGTCGGATCTTTTATTCTTATAGCCTTTTTTACACATATTCCTTATCAGATTCCTCTTGAATTTGTCTTCGGCATTTTTTATCATTCTGACTTTTTTAGCAGTTAAGAAATTTAGATACATATAGATATACTCTGTCTCCAATTGTACTATCTTTATTTTTGCATCTGCGTATTCGTGCACCAGAAGAAGACTTTTCTCCTCGCTGCATTCTTCACCGTATTTTATTCCTAATTTGTCATAGATATCTTTGTTGATGTCCTTAATCTTTTTTTGCAGCTCGAAGTAGAGCGGAAAGAATAATGCAGCTTCTTCTTCGGTGAGACCGGCCTTCTTTGTTATATAACTTTTCTGTACCTCCTTTAGATCTTCTATGGTGATGTCGGACTTGTTTTCCTGCAATGCCTGTTTTTGAGCTTTTATTACTGTTACGAATGTTAGTAATAAGAATAGGATTGTAATGACTTTTTTCATATGTCTATTCCTTTATCAGTTGCTGTCTGTTATACAATCGTAGAATGTGTAGTTGTCAATGATGTAGCTGTCAATCAGCTCGTCAACGAGTTCTTTTGTGTATGGTGAATCGTTGTATGTGATATGTGTCTTTACATCGTGGTAGTAAACCGAACCGCATAACAGATATATAAGTATCAGTACAGCCGCATATCTTATGCAGAAAGATAGTTTTGATGCGGATATGGTGTTTGGCTCTGTCTGCACTTTATTCATTATCCTGTCGTGGAACGAATCGAAATATCCTTCGGGTGTTGTGAAGGATTCTATAAACAGTTCTTTTTCTGTATTTGAAATTTTCATCACTATTTAATCTCCTGTTTTTTTTGACGATATAGATGTTGAAAGGTTTAATCTCTGTTCTTTATATATTCTTCTATTTTCTTCACTGCTATGTGGTACGATGCTTTAAGGGCGCCTACGCTGGTGTTGAGTATCTTTGATATATCTTCGTATTTCATGTCATCAAAATACTTCATGTTGAACACCATACGCTGTCTCTCGGGTAGTGTGCTAATAGCTTCTAAAAGAAGGGCCTGCGCGTGGCTTCCGCTGAAATAGGGGTCGCTTTCGAGCTGCTCGGCTATTGGGGTTGTATCGTTGAGTGACTGTAGCTCGGGGCGCTTATGGCTCGTGAATGTTATTGTCTCATTCGTTGCTATGCGATAGAGCCATGTCGACAGTTGTGAGTCGCCTCTGAAGCTTGAAATGTTGTTCCACGCTGTTATGAATGTGTTCTGCAGAATGTCATCGCTGTCTTCGTGCGATAAGACAATGCGTCTGATGTGATGATATAATGGCTTGCTGTACTTCTTTACTACATACGAGAATGTAGCGGCCCTTGTGGCGGGGTCGTGCAGCTGTGCTATTATAAGTTCTTCACTGATCTTGTTCATATTGCTCAGGTTCGCGGTGCTTGATGCTGCAGCTTTTCTATTTTATATGGTATATTATGTTTTCGTCGGCTAATTCGGTACAGGGGAATATCTCCTTGGCTTGTGCCGACAGGATTGTCTCATCGGTGTATCGTGATGAGAAATGTCCTATTACCAATCTTTTGACATTGGCCTCTTTGGCTATTGTAGCAGCCTGCCTTGCTGTACTGTGGAAGGTGGCGCGTGCTCTTGCCTCTTCGCTGTCGGCGAATGTGGCCTCGTGATAGAGCAGGTCTACTCCTTCTATTATATCCTTGTTCTGTGGGCAGGGTAGTGTGTCGCTACAGTAGGCATAGCTGCGTGATGGGTCGGGGGCGGATGTGAGTTTTTCGTTGGGTATTACTTCGCCTTGTGGGGTTGTGAAGCTGTTGCCTTCTTTGATGCCGCCTCTCATGTATAATGGAATGTTGTAATACTCCATCATGTCACCTCTGATGTGTCGTTTTTTCGGCTTCTCTTTAAAAAGGAATCCGCAGCAGGGTATGCGGTGCTTCTGTGGTATTGTTTCAACAGTTATGCTGTTGTCTTCGTATATTACACTGTTCTTTTGTGTGTCTATGGTGTGGAATTCGACCCTGTAGGCCAAATCCTTGCAAAAGAAATCCAATTGTGGCTGCATTATCTCATGCAGTGGCTCGGGTGCATGGATGTGTAGCGGAGATGTGCGACCCAGTAGTCCGAATGTAGATATGAGTCCTATCAGTCCGAAACAGTGGTCGCCGTGGAGGTGCGATATGAATATATGGTTGATGAAAGAGAAGTGTATGTGGGATTTGCGCAACTGTAATTGCGCTCCTTCTCCACAGTCTATCATGTATTGTCTGTTGCCTATTCTTACTACCTGTGTGCTTGCGTTGTGACGTGTTGTGGGTAGTGCCGATCCGCAACCTAATATATGTACTTCAAATGGTTCCATCTTGCTATGTTCGTTCTGCGTGAAGTTACAACTATTTTTTATAATGACTCTCTTTTTTTGTTGAATTGTATAACTTTTTTGAAATGTTGCATGTTGTCATCTCTGCATGAGTGGTTTTGTACAGGTATAAAAAATGTGAGAGAGCGCATGCTCTCTCACATTTTTTATTATTATGATGTTTCTTACTCTGCGCCCTCGAGCTTGCTCTTGAGTGCTGCAAGTGCATCGATGTCACCGAGAGTTGTTGATGCAGCCTGATTCTGGATTGCAGGTGCTGCCTCCTCTGCTACTTTCTTGCTCTTGCGAGCTGCAGCAGCAGCCTTCTTCTCAGCCTTCTCCTCCTCCTTGGCTACATCCTCGAAGATGCGGCTGTGTGAAAGGATGATTCTCTTAGCCTCCTTGTTGAACTCGATAACCTTGAATTCGAGTGTCTCGTTGGCGTTAGCCTGTGAGCCGTCCTCCTTAACAAGGTGCTTGGGAGTTGCAAAGCCCTCTACGCCGTGGGGAAGTGATACAACTGCACCCTTGTCGATGAGCTCTGTGATAACACCCTCGTGGATTGAACCTACTGTGAA
>JAEIGA010009499.1_pt1 | contig 14728 bp, 31 predicted proteins | sample 9270691 | NCBI WGS metagenome assembly JAEIGA01 (sample SAMN17057246, study PRJNA624740) | gut metagenome | biome: biome; isolation source: fecal sample | host: Bos grunniens | place: China: Xizang | collected 2019
AGGAAAAATTCTCGGTCAGTCTTTGCCACTATGGGGAGTGCAACGGGGATGCTATGAGAGACCCCGAAGTCGTTTTCATCTGCTACAAGTCCGATAACGTGTGGAAGTATGCCCCCGCAACATTCAGGAACGACTGGTGCGGCGTAGACGAGCAAGACATCCTCGTGAAGGATGGCAGAATCGCGTTCAAGGACAATAGCCAACGCGATTTAGTCGAGTTTTGCGAAAGTTGGTTTGAGAACATTGCCGACCAACAGGACATCGCGGCATGACGATAAAAGAGCAGTTTACAAAATCGCAACTCCACGGTATAATGGGGGTATCCGGGGAGGGGTGAATTATCATGAGCGACAAAGAGTATTACACGATTCCAGAGGCCGCCGAGATTGTGCAAATGTGTCCCATCACCATTCGTTCGATGTGCAAAAATGGCCTTATCGATGGCATGACGAAGATAGGTTCGACCTTTGCTATCCCAAGTTCATGGGTCGACATGTACAGGCTTCCGAAGGGCTTTATTTCAGCGCCCGAAGCGTCCGTTAAGGCTGGAGTATCCCGCTGGGCAATGCAGAAGGCTGTCGATGCTGGAAAGGTCGATTTCATCCGCAGACCGTACTCAGGCGGAAAGACTTTCATCTACGTCAATGTCGAAAACTCGAAGTGGAGAAACTGGGTTGCCGAAGCTCAGGAAAGAAGCGCCCGATACAAAAAATAGCTCCGAATTGCAAAACTTGTTTTAGGGTGATTTGTACTCCGTTTTGTACTCCGTCTTGCGGAAAACCTTGCAGACACTGCGAACGTGTTTCCCGCCGGGCGCGCCATTAGCAAAAGCAATAGTCGGCAAGAAAACAAGAAAGCCCCGTGCAGACGGGGCTTTTATGTTATACTGCTGGACACAGGGTCGGCAATTTTCGGCAGTTTTCTGCGAAGTTTTGTACTCCAGAGTACAAAAGCCCCTCAACGGACAAGGGGATTTTGTACTCCGTTTCATGCCGCCCCTGAAAAGGAGGAACGGACATGCTTTCGGAGAAGCGGATAGCGGCATTAAAGCCAAGGGACACTCGCTACCTTGAGTTAGTGGAAGACCATCTATATATCGAGGTACGTCCAAACGGCGAGAAGTCTTGGATTTACCGCGCAATGCGGAGCGGCAAGGTTATTAAAAAAGTGCTGGGCCGATTCGGGGAAATTGACCTATATTCGGCGAGGCTGGCAAGGGATGAGCTGAGGAAAACTCGGAATACCCCTCAAAATCACGCGAGACGCATGGTCTTTTCGGAGTTGGCAATAGATTACATGGACCGAATTTGCACTCCAAAGACGACTCCAAAACATAGCGCAAAACAGCAGAACCGTTTAACGCGGTATATTTTGCCAGTGCTGGGAGACTTGCCAGCGAACGAAGTTTCTGCTCCTGTAGTTTTGCAGATTGTGCGGCAAGTCGAGGCGGCAGGGCATGTCGATTTGTCGCACGACCTTGCGGCGCTTGTCAGTATGATTCTTCGCTACGGTGTCAGCATAGGAGCGGTCGAACGGGATTGCGTCGCGGACTTGAGGGGGGCATTAGCTCCAATAAAAGTGCAACATCGCGCAACTCTGACGCGCCCTGAAGAAATCGCGGGGCTTTTGCGGGCGATGGCATTGCTCGAAGACGGCCCTGTGAAATGGGGCTTGTGGTTATGCGCCTATACTTTCCTACGCCCCTCAGAAGTGCGAAAAGGCACATGGGACGAGGTCGATTTGGACGGGGGTGTATGGAAGATACCTCCAGAACGGATGAAGATGCGACGGCCTCATATTGCCCCGTTAGCGCGGCAATCCATCGAGATGCTCAGGATGGCGCGGGCGTATAGCGGCGGAATCGGGTACATCTTTCCCGCGTTAAGGCAAAAGGGCAGACCGCTGTCGGATATGGCGTTTCTCGCGGCTATACGGCGCATCGGGTACAGTAAAACGGAGATGACGGTGCATGGGTTCAGGTCAATGGCCTCGACCATCCTGAACGAGCATGGATGGAGCGCGGACGCGATAGAGCGGCAACTTGCCCACGTTAAGGGCGACGTGAGAGAAGTCTATAACTACGCCCAGTATCTCCCGGAGCGGCGCGTCATGGTGCAATGGTATGCCGACTATCTTGATGCCCTGAGAGACGGGAGGCCAGCGCCTGAAAAGCCCGACTTTTAAACTTGTCGGAAATTCCGACATGTTAGACGAAAGCAGACGATTACAAAGTTTGATGTAAGTAGTTGACAAAAATAAAACCGCGTGCTAAAATTTATTCGTGGTGAAAGGGGGACGAATTTGATGATTAAAAATGAGCGTGATTATTTCAAGACACTGGACAAGGGCAGATACATGAACGTCATTGACGCAGTGAAAGAGGACAGTATCGGGGTTTTTAATGTTCTCCTTAAACAGGGCGCGAACTTGAATTTAAGTGATGAGAAGGGCCGTACCGCTTTGCATTACGCGGCTCAGAAAAACGACATTTTCTACGTGCGGAACTTGGTTTTTGCTGGCGCTGACGTTACTGCGCGTGATGATAATGGGCTGACTCCGCTCTGTGCGCTGTATAAAGAACAGTGGTATAACGACGTCAGTGAATCTGCTGAAGTTTTGCTTTCCGCTGGCGCTGATGTGAACGCAACTGATAAAGACGGCATGACTCCGTTGAAGTATGCGAAGCAAAACGATGATAAATTCGGCGTTGAGTTTCTTACGATGCATGGAGCAAAGGAATAAGGAGGGTATCGCGATGAAATGCAATGAAAATCTTTATATTACGATTGAATATGCTTTCAGCTACGGTACTAGTATTGGTATGGCGCGTAGGCTTACGGATGCCGAGAAAGAACGTTACGCGCCTGAGTGGCGAGACCTTTTGTTTATTGGTATAGGGGACGACCAAAAACTTGATTTTATCGAACTCAAGGACATGCCCCATCATAAGGCGGACGGAGCTTTTTTGGGTTGTAATAACATGGTCTATATCATTTCCGAAGCCGAACGTGATGAGTACATTCGCCTTAATGCAGAACGCAAGTTAGAGGCGGAGCGAAAAGAGCGCGAAAAAGAGATTAAAAACTTACTCTGGGACATTAAGCAAGCGGAAAAACAGCACGACCTCCCTACTCGTGAAGAAGCAATCGCGCGCATGAAACGTTATAACGATGTCCAGAATGAAGGGTATGAAAGTTTTGTGCCGTACATTTACGACCGCGAACAGTACGATGCGATGGTTAAACGCCTTGACGAACTCACCGGTCAAAAATATGAGTCTAAATTCTAAGAAGGGAAAAATAAAAATAGTGCTGGAAGACATCTACGAACACTGGAACGACTAATAACGGATTGGGGGAATCTGGAAATGGCGAAACTAGAGACAGACTACCGCCGCAGATGCCGTATTGCTGAGAAGCAACTGAAATACGCTCGGGAAGAAGCAAAACTTTTATGGGGGCATATCTCGAAGATTGCTGACGAGTGCGGCAGTGCAGAGATACTAGCGGCTCGATGGCGAAGAATCGCGTTTGAAGTCGCCAAAGGGGACACAGAACTTCCCTCGTGCCATACGCCAGAAGATTATCTATTCCCTTGGGAACTCTAGTACGACAGAAATGGGGCAAAAGCCCCTTTTCTTTGTCTTTGGTAGTTGACAAGATTCACGTTGTATGATAGAATTTAGTCGTGGTGGTTGAGATGAGAAAAAAACAAGGAGGACGAAAAAATGAGACTGACCAAGGACGCCAAAAAAGTGCTGGACATGGAGCTGAGTATGCTGATTGATGCGATGCATCGCGCTGAAAGTTACGACAGCACGACTGAAGTGGGGCGAGTGGCCGACATGGGGATGAGCCAGATGATGGCGAGTTTTAACTGGACGAGCGGTTTGTTTGGTGTTTATGGTTTTGAAGTGATTCACTACGCCAAAGAAAACGGCACTGGTGCTGTGTACGCGATGGACATTGACGAGTATCTGGAGCATTTCGGTTGCAAGGAAAACCGTTAAAGGAGGAGCAAATAATGAAAAACATTCCGCTTTTTGATGCGATGATGGCGAAGGAGCAGACGTTCGTAACTGATGAGATGAATTTCTGGCTGAACATTTACTGCCGTTGCAAGAATACGCACCGTTGGGATGCGGACGAACTGGAGTATCTTTATGTGGGCAATGACACGTACATTAACGACAACGTGCTGGATGAGGTTGCCGATGTCCTTCCTCGGCTGGGCGTGAAAGACTTTACTATGACGCAGTATTCGACTGCGTTGCTTCGTGAGATTCAGGTACTTCAGGAACACGGCTGGAAGGTTGCCGGTGTTGTGAACGTGCTGAGGGAGAAAGGTTCGCGCCTCGGCTGGATGCTTAAAGAAGTTGGCAACGACTCTGACTACGATAAGAGCAAGGACTATGAGCCCGCGATTCACTTCGTTCATGAATAAGAAAAGCCCCTGTCGGGGAAACCTGACGGGGGTTGTTTTGTCTGCATAAAAAAAGCGGACGAGGTCTCGTGGCAGACCTCGCCCAGATGAAAAAAGGAGAACGGATTTTAACGGACGGCATTATGATACGCCGCCCTGCTGAATCTGTCAAGAGTGCAGTTTAAAAATGTCGACATTTTTTTAATATGGGCGCGATTTGGGGCGCGGCTTTTTGATGCCGACCACAACACCCTGAATGAAGAAGTTCGCTTCTTCCTGTTCCTCTGGGGTTAGCTTAATTTCCCCGTTATCAGACCGTAGAGCGACCACGCCCCCATTAAGTCGATAGTACCATTTAATGCTATTCATGCCGTGAATCGAGGCCAATACGAGCGTTCCTTGGGGCGGTTCTTCGGCTGGGTTGATTATTACTTGGTCACCGCTGTGAATATCTGCGCTTTCTAAACAGTCCCCGTCCACATAAATCGCGTATGGCGGGCGCATGGTGTCGTACATTCTCAGGTCGCTCATGGGTATGGTGAACGTCTCCTCTACGTCATTCGTGATGTCAAAAGCCCCAAGTCCAGAACCGCAACATGCCGTGAATTCACGAGACAGCACGGGTATCCGTATCAGGCGTTCGCGAACTTTGCGGGCATTGGGCGCTTCATCCTCTGCTGGGGCTGGCGGCGTTTTACCGGGCAGAAGTTCATCCGCAGAAACGTCCAGCGCCGAAGCGAGTTTCTGCAAGTCAGTAACAGTCGGCGAACGCAGTCCGTTTTCCCAGTTGATTATCGAGGCGCGGGAAAATCCCGTAAGTTCGGCAAGCTGGAGCTGGGTTAAACCTTTGCTTTTTCTCGCAGTGATTAACGCGATGTTTTTGTCCGTTGTCATCCGAATCCCCTCCTTATAGGTATTATCTACGTTTGTTGACATTTTCGCAAGAAAAACTTCGTTGACTTTTGGGGTGTTGACATCCGTCAACATTTTGGTATAATAGGGTCGTTGGTTGACAAATGTGGACATCAGGAACGGAGGTGATGAGGGAATGAAATTGAAGGAAAGGCGCGTCTGTGCTGGTCTGACGCAGGATGAATTAGCGAGAAAATCAGGCGTTTCGAGGTCAACAATTATCAACTATGAACAGAGACATCGAACCCCTCGCATCACTGAGTTGAAACGAATTTGTGACGCGCTTGGGTGCGCGGTGTCTGACGTGCTGGCCGACTACTGATGGACAGACTTGCGATTCTGAAAAATGCCCGTCAGGGATTAGCGGCTTCGATTGACCAGCAACGGATGGCGCTGGAAGACCTCGACAGGCAGATTGCGGAACTTTCCGCGGTGCCTGTGGAAATGCCTGATGCGAGGCTCACGGCAAAAGAGGTCACCGAGTTGTTCAGGTTCTCGTTGAGAACTCTTTACAACAAAATCGACAGAGGGGAGTTTCCAGCCCCTGCTACGCGCAGTGGTCGGAGATATTGGACGCGCCGACAGATTGAGGCGCTTTTGTGATGGAAGGAGAACGGATATGACGGTAGAAATGAATCGGGCGCTGTGTGAAATCTTCTGCATTTATCTGCTGTGTGTCTGGGCGTTTATGGCTATCGGTGCTTTTGTTTGGGGAAAATGGGGGGCTAAAAAATGAAAAGTTTTATCGACATGACCAAAGAGGAAAAAGTCCGTTTGTTGCGCTGGGCGATGAAGAAGGGCCGTTTTGACATGTGGAATGACAAGGGCGTTTTCATCTCCTCGAAAGCGGCGTATTGGATTTTTAAGTTTGGCCTTGAGGCCGCAGAGAAGGAGTACGAGAAAGAGTGAGCAAAACCCGTGCGCGGATTTACTCTGAGGGATTCAGGGCAGGGCGGCGGCTAACGCGCTGGGAAAGGTTCAAATGGCTCGTTCTTCATAAGCGGTCGGTCGTTGAGGATTGGCTGACGGATGATGATGCCAGCGATATGGATTTTCTGGTCGTGGTTTTAGCGGCGGTTGCCGTTGGTATGGCGGGCGTCGTGATGGCATTTCTTGCGAGAGGGTAAATAAAAAGATGCCCTTTCAACTGGCGCAACAGTCGGAAGGGCAAAAAAGAGATGGTTCTTTTGAGACCATCCTGATTATATCACAACATATCGGCCATGTACAGTTTATGAACTCGGTTATAGAACTGAGTTACAAAATCGGGAGGCAAAAATGGATAAAGCATTATTGGAAAAACTTGCTGGCGTATTTTCAGAAATTACGGATGCGATCGTAAATGAAGTACTTGAAAGAACTGCGAACGCGGAGGGCAGTGAATTCTCGCTCATTTCTGAAGAAGTTGCTGAACCTACCGATAATCAAAAAGACGTATTTGCAATTCAGCAAAGTTGTGCAACGGCTTTCGGAGTACATGCGGCACTGCTTTCATCCATGCATAAAAAAGGACTTATTCACAGTGTAAAGCGTAACAAGTTTGTATTCTTAAACGTAGATGAAACTAAGCAAGCGTTAAAAACACGAGGTTATTCATGCGAGATGCCTGATTATTCAAAACTTCAGACGCTTCAAGACTATGAAAGTGGAAAGTTGAATCTATCATTTTCTCGCCCGCAAATTGCTCCTACTGGCTACTATACATCGAGGGATATTGCACTTTTGTTTAATATCGAAACTGCCGCGGTAACAAATGCGCTTTTTGCTGGGGTAATCCCGTCGACAAAGAAGAATGGTCGTTATCTAGTAAAACAATCCGATTTCGTTGATGCTATGCAGAAGTACCCGGGACTTTTCAAGGATGCGAGGTCGCGGCAAGGGGAAACGCAATGAATTACGACAACTATGACCGTCTGGATAAAGCGATTCGTGACTTTTGCAAGGATTGTGAATACATCTACGACTGCGGGGGTGTCGAGGAGTTTTGGGGCGCGATGGTTCACATGCCTGAATACACGTGCGACGCGGAGTTCGACCCTGACTGGAAGAAATGCCCTCGACACGAGGAGTATGAGGAACTTCTTGATGAGATGGAAGAAGAAGAGCGCAAGCTCGATGAGGCGGAGGATGCCGCAGTATGAATGAAAAGGAACTGACTCCCGAATTCATCCGCTCAGTGCGGGACAGAATCGCCCTGTTTGTGAGGATTGACGAACTCATGTTTGGCGATGCCTATCGGGGGTTTTCTTGGCACGAAAAATGGCGGCTGTACAGGCTATACATTAAAGCGGCGAGAGGTCTTCCGAGCCAGCGTTTTCTCGCACAGTTAGTCCACGCCAGCCGCCTTTTAGATATTGCTATCGACATTGCAGAGAAAGAAAAAGAGGGTGCGAACAATGCCGAAAATCGATGACTGGATACTCCCGAAACTTTCAGGGGTAGAACCGGGGATTTACCCTGACATCACAAACGAAGCGTATCACTCAGGGGCTGGATTGAGCAAGAGCGACCTTGACAGGATACACCGTTCCCCCGCGCACTTCCGCGCTTCCTGTGAGGTGGTGGAGGGGGAAACATCCGAGGCGTTGATTATGGGTTCGGCTTTCCATTGCGCCGTTCTTGAGCCAGAGAGATTCGAGAAGGAATACACCGTAGCCCCTGTCTTTAACAGGCGCACGAAGGCTGGAAAACAAGCCCACGATGAGTGGATTGCCGAGAATGGTACTAAATCCCCACTGACCACCGAGCAGATGGTTATCGTGCGGAAAATGCGGGAATCCGTGATGGCGAATACGATTGCTAGAAAACTGGTCGAAATGACCCAGCATGAGACAAGTATCTACGCTGATTTCGATGGGGTGCTGTGCAAGTGCCGCCCTGACGGGTGGTCACCCGAAGAGAATCTGCTGATTGACCTGAAAAGCGCGAAAGATGCCAGTATGAGCGGCTTCTCGAAGGCCGTCGCAGTTGGCAGATACCACGTTCAAGACGCTTGGTACAGGGCAGTAATTGAGCGGCTTACGGGGGAACGGCAAGAAGCGTTTTACTTTGTCGCCTGTGAAAAAGAACCTCCCTTCGCTATGGCGATTTACCAACTCGACCCCATTGCTCAGGATGCGGGCTATCGGTCCGCGATGGAAGATTTAGAGACCTTTCGACATGCAGTGGAAACAGGAAACTGGGGCGCGTATCCGCGCAATATTCAATCGCTCTCATTGCCCCGCTGGGCTTTTGGAGCATAACACTAAGGAGGACGTAATAAATGACAACGAAACCTGAAAACGAGACCGCTCTGACCAACGCGCAGAATGATGCGCTGATTTGCCCGTTCAGCAATATCAACTCTTTCCAGAACGCATGGCAGATGGCGAAGTGTCTGAGTATGTCCGACATTGTCCCGGCGGCTTTCCGTGGCCCTGCTGGACAGGCGAACGCGATGATTGCTCTGGAGCTGGCCTCGCGCCTTCAGACTTCCGTGTTTATGATTATGCAACATCTGTATATCATTCAGGGACGCCCCGCGTTTTCTTCTCAGTTCATCATTGCCGCGTTGCAGAGTTGTGGAAGGTTCTCGGCTCTGAAGTACAAAAAGCGGTATGCGCCTGATGGGGCAATTCTTGGATGCCGCGCTTATGCGACCGAACTTAGCTCAGGAGAGGTCATCGAAGGCCCTGAAGTTACGATGGAAATGGCGAAGGCTGAGGGCTGGCTGGGGAAGAACGGGAGCAAGTGGAAGACGATGCCTGAAATGATGATGAGCTATCGTGCGGCGGCGTTTTTTGGGCGCTTGTATGCGCCTGACGTAATGATGGGCTTCCGTCAGGAGGATGAGCTGTACGACATGGGCGCGGCGGAGATGGCAGAACCGATGCCGTCTCCAGAGGACAAGACCTCGAAACTGAACGCCCTGCTGGAAGAAGAACCTGAGCAGAAACCTACGGAATCGGTCAAGGCTGAAGAAGTCCCTGAGAAACGGCAGATGACTGTCGAGGACTTGGTGAAGGAGGACGGCTCGGATGTTTAAAGTCAATCATGTCATAATCGCGGGAAACCTGACCCGCGATATTGAGCTGAAATATACCGGCTCACAGCGGGCGTACGCGCGTTTTTCGGTGGCAGTGAATCGGTCTGTGAGACAGGCAGACGGTTCTTATAAGGACGTTGCCGATTTCATCCCTGTCCAGATTTGGGGCAAGACCGCAGAAAATTGCGGGAGGTATCTCCATAAGGGAGACAATGTGCTGATTGAAGGACGTATCTCTACGCGCAGTTACGAGGCCAATGGAGAGAAGAAGTTTGTGGTCGAGGTTCAGGGTGATTCTGTCCAGTTTCCGCCTCGTCAAAATCCTGTTGTGAATCCTCAGTATGGTAACCCGTACGGTAACGGTTACAGAAAAGTTACAGTAACCGAGCACGAAAATTTTGCTACTCCTTCCGACCCAAAAAGTAACTTCGCGGGCGGTTTTCCCTCAGATTCCCAATTCGACACAAAACCGCTGGATTTAGGGGATGAATCCCCTATCCCGTTCTAAACGCCCATGCTCTGGCTGAAGGTGTCTGCTGATTTGCCGCGCCATGCGAAACTTTTCAAACTGGCGCGGCAACTAAAGATAAAACGGCGTGAGGCTCTCGCTTACCTCGTCCAACTCTGGGCGTTTACTTTGCAGTATTACCCCGATGGGGAAATCCTTGCAAGCCCTGATGAGATAGCGTTCGGCGTGGAGTTGGATGAATCTATCGCACCTGAAGATTTTGTCGATGCGTTGTGCAACTGTTCCGCCCCTGCTGAGGGGTTTCTGGAGAAGGTTGAAGAGGGGCATTATTCAGTCCACGACTGGCTGGAGTTCTCCGGGAGTCTTGAAGTAGCGAAGAACAAGAACCGCGAAAAGCTCAGGGCATGGAGAGAAAAGAAAAAAGCACTCGCAGAGAGTGCCGAACAGAATAAGGAAGATAAGGAAGAGACAGAGAACGGTAATGTAACGGTTACAGAACAGTTCAGTAACGAAAAAGTAACCTCTAGAGAAGGAGAAGGAGAAGAAGAAGGAGAAAAAGAAAAACCTAATAATAGATATGGCAACGAGTGCAAAATCGACATCAAATTTGTTGACCCATGGGTGAAAAAGCAAGTCGATGCCATATCAGGAGCAGTGAAGAACTGCAAGACGGATAACCTCGATGCTGTTGTTGGCAGATGGCGCGACCAGTACGGGGAGGCAATGGTGGAGCAGACGATTCCGAAAGCATTGCTCTGGATGCAAGAGCATGGCAAGAGATACACCGACATGGGGCGCTTCATCGGAAATTGGCTCAGGAATGAGCGGCAAGCCCCAAAAGCGGCAAGGGGAACGGTCGATTATGGTGACGAACTCCCTGATTGGGGAGACCTACGGAGGCGGGCATGAGACGGGCAGACTGGAAAAGATTCACGGACTTCATGAAGGACGTGTGGGAAGTGTATCAAAAGCCCCCGTTGTCTGAGAGGGGCATGAGGCTTTATTTCGATGCCCTTGCGGAACTCCCTTTCGAGATGGTGGTTCAGGGTGTTGAGCGGCATATGAAAGCGATGACGGGGGAAAGCGGGCGCTTTGCGCCAAAACCGGCAGACATCCGTCTCGCCCTGTTCGGAACTCCTGAACAGCAAGCGGCGGCGGCATGGGTTGAGGTGCAGAAAGCCAGAAGCGGAATCGGGACAAGCAGAAGCGTCCGCTTTGATGACCCTCGAATCCACGCGGCACTGTTGGCATGTGGAGGCTGGGTTGGGCTTGCTTGGGCGACTAACGACAAATGGCCGTGTTTCCGTCAGGCGTATCTTGCGGCTACTACGAACTGTGTTTCTTGGTCGGACGTGCCGAATCATATGGCTGGTGGAGATGAGCTTGACGGCGGCTGGTCATGGAAGTCTGACCAGATAGTCGATGTTAAGACGCAGAAGTATGAGCTTTTGCCACAGAAGCAAGCACCGCTTGAGCTGGCGTCGGGCGAATGACCGAGCGGCAGAAAGATGAATTGAGCAGTATCCCAATCGGCAAGATGCTGGTCGTGCAAAAGGAGTTGCGGGATGTTGGCAGAGTCCGGGCGGCGCAACTCCTTGACGACTATGAGGAACGGTTGGCAATCATCATCGAGGGAAGGGCGGCAACTCCTGAAGACATCTCGTCCGCTTGGGAAAGCACGTTAAAGATAAAATTCGCTGATTTTGGGTGTGGAAGAGAAAACAGGGGCGACCAAGAAGCACAAAATGCCCAAAAATAACCCAAAAACACACCGGGAAGGGCATAACTTGTCCGAGGTGGTATTGGGTTAGGGCCGAAAAAGTTTAGGGGCAAATCTTGCGAATTTGGGCAATGTTGCGAAAGGAGATATAAATGGTCGAAATCATCGCGGAATTTTGGGGCGCAGGATTGTTTGTTGTCGGCGTGCTGTTCGGCCTCTGGGCGGCGGCCTTGTTTCGGGCGAATAAATAGATTTTTCGGAGGGGCTAAAAATGGAGATTACGCGACTGAAAGCTGAACTGCTGAAAGAGCAAGTCATGCGCAAGATGGGGTTCGACAGTGTTGAGGCTGGGGAGATAGCGATTAACTACGTGCATGAACTTAACTGTTGGCACGGTCAATATTGGGAACGAAAGTATTCGCCAGAGGCGATAGAGGTGTAAATATGGGAACTAAACCAAGATTGGATGCGTGCCGTTTTTGCGGTTGTCCAGAACCAGTGATTGTAACGCGGATGACAAAAAACGAAAGGTTGTATGCGGTACAGTGCCCATATTGTGGGAGTCGAAGCGGATGGCGAAGAACGCTGTACGATGCGGAAAGACTGTGGAACGAGTGCTGTAGCTTTTGGGAAGATGGGAGAGGACTGGACTCATGACCGCAAAAGAGATTGAAGACAAGTTATTTCAACGCTATACAAACGGCGATGATTTTTGCCGCGAGGTACTGGAATTGCTCCACGGTTTAAGCGAACAAAACAAGAAAGAAAGTTCGGAAAGTTTGAGTTATAAATGCGCGTTTCAGGATTTACAGCGGGGATATGAAAAACTTTGTGTTACTTGCGATTTATACAAGGCGCAACGCGACGAGGCGCGAAAAGCAACGCGTTTTTTCCGTGATCTGTACGTCTCATGTGTCGGGCGAACGTATCCAGAGGAATATCGGTTGCCGTGGGAGGTGGCAGAATGAGTGAACTGAGGCCGTGCCCGTTTTGCGGGAGTAAAAGGATTAAGGCTCATGATGTCGGTGAGGGTTGGTGGTGTATTTGTTTGCACTGTAAGGCGCAAGGGCCGTTTCAGATGCTAGAAAATACCGCTGTTGACGCTTGGAATCGCCGTGCGGAGGTGAAGGGTGATGAATGAAAGTGATTATATACCGGGTGCTTGCCCTGTTTGTGGTGCTTTCGGCTACATGCGTGACTTCATGTACGAGTATCAAGGTGGCAAGTTCCAAATGAAATGTCCTGATTGTGGAGCCTATACGGATATTTACCTAAACCCGCATTATGTACTAAATGACTGGATAGACGGCAAAGTCTATGAGAATGGCGACGGCGATGCGTGATTTTTTTACTGATTTTTATATCGTCAATCGCGGCGGCGGGCATGGTGGCGTTTTGTCGGTGACTCAAGGCGACGAGAAATACATCGCGATTTTGATTGACAAGGGGCTGACGCGGGATGAGATATTTTTAACTCCCACTGACGCGAGGGATTTAATTAACGCGTTGAGGCGAGAACTTCAGAGGGGTGATGGCGATGCTTAATGATGATTATTACATTCCCGACGCGTGCCCTGTCTGCGGGTATTTTGGCCATGTCTCAGAATTTATAAAACGCCCAAAAACCGATAAATATCATCTGCGTCTTGTCTGCCCTCAGTGCGGGGCGACAACGGATTATTTCGAGTCAATCAGCGAGGCCATGGATGCGTGGATGAATGGAGAAGTCGAGGAGGTGGGCGACGATGCGTGAAATCAAGTTTCGAGGGTTTAACGGCGAAAAATGGCTTTTCGGCAATCTCGAAATTGACTATAAAGCTAAACATGCGTGCATCAGTGATAATCGTTTCTGGCGCCATCCAGTCCGCTTTGACACCGTCGGGCAGTTCACGGGGCTTCGCGATTCTGACGGGCGCGAGATTTATGAGGGCGATATTATCAAAGTGAGAACGCATAATCCTTATTGGCGCTTCCGTCGAAACTTTCTTGTCACTTGGGGCGAAGACGGTTGGCTTTTGGATGGGGATTCGCTTTATAGTTGGTTTAGCTTTCATACGTTGGAAGTCATCGGGAATATTCACGATAACCCCGATTTACTGGAGAAACAACCATGACGCAGATTTGCACAGGAAGCGCGAGCAAGTCCGCGCCGATGTACGACGGTCCAATCCGTTGGCAGATGCCCGACGGGATGAACGCACAGCAGGCGCAGAAAATCATGATGGCCTTCGTGGACTACACACATTCGATATATGCGCTTTGCGGCGAGTTGAACGTGCCGACTGGCACGGCGCGGCTTTATCTCACTAATTCGGACACGATCCCGAAGGGCGTTTATTGGAAACTTGACAAGCTCATTCGCGAGATGAAGAAAAACCCCACTAGGATGCTGGAGATTATGCAAGACATATACAAGACAGGGCGCGGGCGGTATGAACTCCCTGAAGAGCGATTCGACAAGGACGGTGCGCCGTTGAGCAAAACTATTACTGACCTTAATTCGGATGCTCGTGGGCGCGTCGGGAAGACTATGCAAGATTGCAGAGAAAAGCTCGGTCTGACGATAGCTGAGGCGGCGGAGCGGATGAACAAGCGCGGTATTCATGTTGATGCGACGTACCTCTGGGATTTGGAAAACAGGGGCATGACTCCGAAGTGCAAATATTTCTTCGACATCTGCGATTTCTACCATATTGAACCGGGGATATTCCAGTTCGTTGGTTCGTACCTTGACCGAATAAAGGTTTGGCGAAAGCTGAAAAATGGCTAGGGGATATATACGCGATGCTGATGCGGACGAGGCGGCAAAACGCTGGGCGCTGGCAGTGTTTAAAGCGCGGGAAGAGCTGGGCATAACACGGCGGCAGTTAGCTCGGTATGTTGGTGTGACAGTTCGCCATATTATCAGGGCGGAGCGTGAAGGATTTACGCCTGTTTCTCACATCTTTTTCCCGATATGTGAGCAGTTAGGAATCAATCCCGCAGAGCTGGGGTTTAAGGGTTGTTTTAAAAACATGATTGACCAATGGACAACGAAATCTTGATGCAGTGCGAACTTGACGGGTTGCCTCCGACTGTAAATCACCTTTATCGTTCAATGCGCGGCGGAGCAAGGTATAAGACAACCGAGGGGCGGAAATGGCAAGCTGGCGCGACGGTGCTGTTTAAGCTAAGTAGCAAG
>JAEIGA010009500.1_pt1 | contig 14727 bp, 14 predicted proteins | sample 9270691 | NCBI WGS metagenome assembly JAEIGA01 (sample SAMN17057246, study PRJNA624740) | gut metagenome | biome: biome; isolation source: fecal sample | host: Bos grunniens | place: China: Xizang | collected 2019
AGCATTCCAGCTTATAAACGCCCATCTTCCAAACCTGTTTATATGTGGCCATTCACATATTCTGAAGGTGATGAATGACAAGAAATACGATATGATGACCATTAACCCTGGAGCGGCTGGAAATTCGGGATTCCATATTGTCAGGACGGCTCTCAGGTTCAAGATAGATGGTGGAAAGATCGTTGAGATGGAGGTCGGAGAATGGGACAGAAACAATAATAAACCGTTATAAATATGAAAAAAACATTTGCTTTAATCATTGCCGCTTTGGTGTTGTCGTTTGGAGCTATGGCCCAAACCCCTGTCACTGAAGCCAACTATGAGCTTGCAGAGAGATTCTCTCCCAAGAAGATGAACAGGATGGTATACTCTACCACCCTCAGGCCAAATTGGTTTGCAAACTCAAACAAATTCTGGTACTCATGGAGAACATCAGAAGGGACTCAATATTATATCGTTGATCCTGTAGCTAAGACCAAAACAGCCATTTTTGATATGGACAAATTGGCTATGGAACTGACTGAGATTACCCATGATCCGCTTGATGCACAACATATTCCTATTCAGAAACTCGAACTTAAAGAGGACAAATATTTCACTTTTGAAATCCAATCCAAACTTGAGGTAGAGAAGAAGGACAAAAAGAAAAAAGAGGCAAAAGATTCTTCAGACAACAAGAAGAAAAAACGCCCTGAGATGGAGAAAAAACTTTTCCGTTTCAAATATGATATCGCAACACGTACCCTTACTGATATCTCTGATGAGGATGAACAGAAAGATTATCCACGTTGGGCATCTATCTCTCCGGACAGCAGTGTGGTAGTGTATGCCAAAGGTTACGATCTTTACTATACCGACATGAACAACCTTCGTAAGATTATGGAGGATGATAAGGACTCGACTATCGTTGAGCACCGCCTGACTACTGATGGTACCAAGGCTTGTGCTTATGGCGGTGATGACTACAAAGGTATAGTTGATGACAGGGATACCACCAAGAGATACAGAATCTATGCAGCCTGGTCACCAGATTCCAGACATTTCGTGATGAACAAATACGATATGTCTGAGGTGGAAGAGCTTTGGGTTATCGATGCTGTGTCAGGAAAACGTCCTAAACTTGAGTCATACAAATACCAGATGCCTGGTGAACCTGGTCCTAAAACCTATACACTCCTTTTCAATATGGAGGACAAGAGCTACAAACATATCAATGTGGCTACATTCAAGGACCAGTCTGTCGATGTTGCATACAAACCAATGACCAACAAGGACAGATACAAAGATTATCATCCTATTGTATGGCTAGGTGGGAATGACTACTTCTATCTAACCCGCCTGAGCAGAGACCTTCACAGAGTGGATGTATGTAAAGTTACCCTTGGTGATGATACAGCCAGAGTGGTGATTGAGGAGAGATTGAACACATATATCGAGACCCGTTCTCTAAGAGAGGTAAACAAAGGTCAGGAACTTATCCAGTGGTCAGAGAGAAACGGCTGGGCACACTTGTATTTGTACAGTGCAGACGGCAAACTTAAAAATGCAATCACCAAAGGTGCTTGGCATGTTGAGGATGTTGTAGCTGTAGATGAGGCTGCAAGAGTGGTATATTTCACAGCCCATGGTGTGAACAAGAAGGAGAACCCTTACTATGCGCACCTTTACCGCATCAATTTTGACGGTACAGGTATGAAGCTCCTTAATGATGGCAATTTTGACAACATGACCTTCATGTGTGATGATGCAAAATTCTTTGTAAACAGCGCTTCACGTGTGGATGCTATCCCTACAAATACCCTATACGACAATATGGGTCGTAAAGTGATGGATCTTGAGGTTTCAGATTTCAGCCAGCTATTGATGGCAGGTTACAAATTCCCTGAGACTTTTGTTGTTAAGGCTGCCGATGGCGTTACCGATCTTCATGGTGTAATGTACAAACCTTTCGACTTCGATTCTACCAAGGTTTACCCTATCATCGAGTATGTATATCCAGGCCCACAAACTGAGGCTACAAACTACTCTTGGTCAAAAGGTATGGACAGAATCGACCGTTTGGCTCAGTTGGGATTTGTTGTTATCACCGTAGGTAATAGAGGTGGTCACCCTAACCGTTCAAAATGGTATCACAACTACGGTTATGGAAATCTTCGTGACTATGGTCTTGAGGATCAGAAAGTGGCTGCACAACAGCTTGCTGCACGTTACAGCTTTATCGATATCAGCAGAGTAGGTATCCATGGTCACTCAGGTGGTGGCTTTATGTCTACAGCTGCGATCTTGACCTATCCTGATTTCTATAAAGTGGCTGTATCTTGTGCAGGTAACCACGACAATAGCATCTACAACCGCTGGTGGAGTGAGACTCACCATGGTGTTAAAGAGGTGGTATCTGAGAAAGGTGACACCACTTTCCAATACAGCATCAAGAAAAATCACGAATTGGCCAAGAACTTGAAGGGTAGACTTTTGCTTGTTCATGGCGATATCGATGACAATGTTCACCCAGCGAACACCACCAGAGTGGTAAATGCACTTATCAGAGCCAACAAGCGTTTTGAAATGCTTTATCTCCCTGGCCAAAGACACGGCTTCGGTGATATGTCAGAATACTTCTTCTGGAGAATGGCTGACTTCTACAGCAGATATCTTCTTGAAGACTTTGAGAATACAGTAGATATTCCTCAAATGAATAATGACTAAAACAAAATTCTATAGCACACTTGCCCCCTTCGACTATTTTTTGATAGTCGGAGTGGTGGCTTGTAGTGTTATATACTCTTTTTTAAGTGGGGAGTGGGATGTTTTGGGAATGTTGGCGGCCATTGCTGGGCTTGTCAATGTGGTTCTATGCGCCAAGGGTAATATTGTCAATTATCTTTTTGGTTTGGTGAATGTCTCCCTCTACGCTTATATATCTTTCAAGTCCCATCTCTACGGGGACTTCGCTTTAAATGCCCTCTATTACATACCTATGCAGTTCATAGGGTTCTTCAGCTGGAGAAAAAGGGGGAATGTGGAGAATTCAAATCAGGTGGATGGCCGCAGGCTCTCATGGAGACAGAGGGCAATATGGGGTGGTGTTACAATCTTTACCACGGCCGTTGGGGCATTTGTCCTGGCTAAAGTGGGGGATCCATACCCTGTGAAAGATGCTATCACCACTATTGTCTCCATTATCGCTATGCTCCTGATGGTCAATGCATATATGGAGCAATGGATCCTATGGATCCTCGTCAATCTCGTTTCAGTCTATATCTGGCTCCAGTTCACTATTGCTGGTGAGCCACATGCCGTACCAATGCTTATAATGTGGCTTTTCTACACAGCCAACTCCATCAACGGCTACAGAGTCTGGCTCAAACTCTCAAAATAGTTACGCAATTGTAGTGAGATAGTGCGCCAGGGTGGCGGTGAGGGCTGCTGTTTCGGTGCGGAGGCGTGATTCACCCAGGCTGACGGGTGTGAAGCCCGCTGCTGCTGCGTGGCGTATCTCTTCAAGTGCAAAGTCACCTTCAGGTCCGATCAATACGATTGAGCGTAGTTCTCCGTCTCTTCCCTTTTGCCCGCTGATGGCCTGTGTCAGTGGAATTCGGGGGATGGCAACACCTTCGGCATTGACAAGCTCGCTATCGCAATAGGCAATGTATTTCCCACCGTCGAAATCTGCTACAGAGTCTATGAACTCTTTTACCGGTGTAAGGGGTGCTGCTGCCGGAATCTCCCCTTTGAGGGATTGCTTGGCAGCTGCAATAATTACCCTCTCCTGACGCTCCTCCTTCACCACTTTCCTCTCTGAGTGTGCACAGAGGATGGGGGTAATGGCATCGATACCCACTTCGGTCGCCTTCTCCAGGAACCATTCGTAGCGGTCGATGTTTTTTGTAGGAGCTACCGCAATATGGAGGTAGTATGGGTGTTTCCCAAAACCACCTTCGATAGAGAGGATCGTGAGCATTGCACTTTTGGTGCTTGTATCCTCAAGAACGCATCGGTAGAGGTTTCCGTCGCCACCGCTCACCTTGATTTCGTCCCCTACTTTGTGCCTGAGCACTTTTATGCAGTGGGTAGACTCTTCGGGCGAGAGATAGATTTTGCCGTCGGCAATATGATTTGAGTAGAATACTTCCATTATTCTCTGATGATTTTTACCTCTGAGTTAAGGCCGAGCTGGATGATGGATGAGGCTTTCCCTGTTGCCCCTGCATCCCAAGATGCCTCTGCGCTCCAATCGGCTGCTGACGCAATGGCTTCTGTCACATCCTTCAAACGGACCGGTGCCTTCTCTCCGGAGATATTGGCAGAGGTAGAGACAATCGGTTTGCGGAACGCCCTTAGGAGTTGGGTGCAGAATTCATTGCCCGAAGGGACTCTGATGGCGATGGTGCCATCTTCTGCTACCACATTGGCTGCAAGCCCTACCGCCTCAGGGTAGATGATGGTAAGGGGTTTGTCGGTAATCTCCACGAGTGTTATCGCCATCTCGGGGATCTCCTTCACATAGCGTGCGATCATATCGAGGTCTGCAGCCAGAACCACCAGACTTTTGGAATCTGCTCTCTGCTTGATTTTATAGATTTTTTCTACAGCCTCAGAGTTTGTGGCATCGCAACCCAAGCCCCAAATTGTGTCTGTGGGATAGAGGATTATTCCCCCCTGGTTGAGTACTTCTACAGCTTTTTTAATTGCCTCTTTCATATTATTTGTATATTTCTGTGATTACTGGATAATGGTCTGAATATCTGCTTCGTGGAGTCTCATGCCTCTCTACCTTGTAACTCTCGGGGACCAGGATGTAGTCTATCCTGAGGAGCGGCCAGAGGAATGAGTATGTGGAGCTGAATCCTGTGCCGGCCTCCAGGAATGTATCCTTGCTCACCTTGCGGAGCTGCTGGTAGGTGTACGACATAGGTGTGTCATTGAAATCTCCGCAGATGATGGCCGGGTGCCGGCTCACCTTTATGTGTCGGAGAACTTTATCTACCTGGTCAGCACGTTTGATGTTGGATACCTTCATCTTGGCGTGTATGTCTTTCAACTCATCTGACAGGGTATGTGTCCCGTTGCGGAGCCTTTTGATAAGGGCAGATGGTGAGAGACTGTATGACTCCAGGTGATTGTTGTAGATACGGATGGTGTCACCATCGTATTTGATGTCTGCGTATATCGAGAGATTGGTGCTTCTTGGGAATGTGATCTCACCCTTGGATATGATACCCCTTTTGCTCGCAATCATATTTCCAAAATAGTAGTTCTCCCTCACTTTTATGAGGTGAAAGTGCTTGTGTGGATAGTTTGGTAAGATATCCTTGACTTTGCTGGGCTTAGTGGTGGAGAACTCCTGCAGGCATACTATGTCAGGATCTTCACTCTGGATGTACGAAGAGATTTGTCTTGCACACACCTTTTTGGATATATCCATGTTGCTTGAAGAGAATTGCCCCACATTGTAGGTCATAATCTTGTATGTGTCGGTCTCTGCGGGCTGGTTCTTGCTGTCAAATGAGATGAAGTGTTTCAGGAAAAAGAGAGATGGGAGGAGTACCACAAATGGGAGCCATGCCGATGCCGACCACCTTACCACCGCCATGGAGAGGAGTACGACGTTAAGTATGACTATTGGGATGTAGTAGAGTCCGAACAGACTCACTACCCATAGTTTGGCAGGATTGAAGAATATTGAGATGTATGAGATGAAGAGGGCTATTGCTGCAAAAGCTACAGCAATTCTGAACAGAATGCCCATAAGGCTCACCCTTTTCTTCCCCTTTTTTGCCATTCGCTTACTCTAATTGTACAATCTGTTGTTTTTCCTCCAGATCAGGATGATGATCAGGCCGAAGAGCATACCGCCCAAGTGTGCAAAGTGCGCTACATTGTCCCCGCTGTTCCCCATAGTGCCCGAGAGGCCTGAGGTGAACTCGATAAGTCCGAAAATCAATACGAACCATTTGGCTTTCAGTGCTATAGGAGGGAAAATAAGCCTCATTATATTGTTCGGGAACATCATTCCGTATGCGAGAAGCAATCCGTAGATGGCACCCGATGCACCAACGGTAGGGGTCAGCATAAGGATTTTAAGCTTCATGCTTGCGTACATATCGCCTGCGGCGATAGCGGATGTATAGCTGCCAGCCTGGATGAACATCACAAGTTCGTGAAGGAATGCGGCTCCAATACCTGTAATCATATAGTAGAGGAAGAATTTCTTGCTGCCCCAGATGCTCTCCAGCATGCTGCCGAAAATATAGAGGGTGTACATGTTGAAGAACAGGTGCCAGAAACCTCCGTGCATGAAGATGTGGGTAATAATCTGATATGGACTGAACCACTCGGATTCCACATAGTACAGCGCAAAATATTTGTACATGAAGTCCCCTGTAAGCATGGTGAACAGGAGCATGATTACATTTATGATTATAATGTTCTTAACTACCGGAGGGGTATTAGAACCGAATGAAGTGCCAAATCCCATATTATAATTTTTTGTCTAAATCGTCTGTTGTAATAATTGACATGCACACTCTCCCTTCCGGGGTTCTGTCGGGTTCTGCGCATGCAAATAGTGAATCAATCAATAACTGTGCCTCCAGATGGCTCAGTCCTACAGTTGTCCCTTTGGAGCCCGATTTGGCCAATGAAAGGGCCACTTCGTGCCTTCCATCTGCTCTGGAAAGTGCCTCGGGACCGTGCTCGGAAAGGAGGACAACAAGCTCATCAACCCCCCTTTTGATGGATGGTATATCGGTAGAGTAGCCTCCCGGCAATCCGTTGACCGAGATGGTCGAAGGTGGTATGAAGCTTATATCGAAGCCGATTTTGTGGAAAAGGGCCTGTGCCTCATCAAGGAGTGAGTACGATATTGCATCTATCTCAAGGGTAGTGGGGAACAGATTCTCCTGTGGGAGTGGGGTGCAATCATCCAATGAACGGAGATATTTCTCGTAGAGAATTCTCTCTTTTGCCCTCTCGATATGGATAAGGAGCAGTCCCGATTTGACTGTAGTCAAAAGGTATTTCCCCTGAATTTGAAGAATATTGCGGTGCTCCGCTATCCGTTCTTCGAAGATCTCTCCATAGCCCTCTACCACATTGTCCGATTCATTGGCTAGTGTGGGAGAAGGGACTCTGATGGGTGCCGGAGCCTCTTTGTGTGGGGCAGTATGGCTGATCGGTATGGAGTCAAAAGGGTTGAATAGGGGGTCAAAATCGATCTTTGGTGGAGGGGTGTAAACTCCGTGCTTCTGTGGGATAGGTATCTCAGGTGCCCCGGCCATATCGAAATCGATGCTTGGACCAAGTGAGTTCATCCCTAAAGATTCCCTTACCGCTGCGTTCAAAATCTGGAATACAGCAGACTCGTCCTCAAACTTCACCTCGGTTTTGGCCGGGTGGATATTTATATCAATGTTTGCAGGATCGGTCTCGAAGAAGATGAAATAGGACGGGCTGTGTCCCTCGGGAACCAGCTTTTCGTACCCTTTTTGGATAGCTTTGTGAAGATATGGGGATTTGAAAAATCTTCCATTTACGAAGAAGTACTGGTGGGCAGCATTCTTTCTGGCATCTTCCGGCTTGCCGATAAAGCCCGATATCGATACGATGGATGTGTCGGTCTTGAGGTCCACAAGCTCTTTTACGAGCTCTTTACCAGAAATCTCCAGAATTCTCTGCTTTACATTTCTGGCCCCCTTAAGATTGTAGAAGTCCTTTTTGTTGTGGACAAGCCTCATTGATACCTCATAGTGTGAGAGGGCCACGCGGCAAAACTCGGCCACAATCTGCCTGAATTCTGAAGCGTCGGATTTCAGGAATTTTCTTCTGGCAGGTACATTGTAAAAGATGTTCCTGACCGAAATGTTTGTCCCTTCAGGGCACGACACAGCCTCTTGGGATACAAATCCCGATTCGGCAAAGACCACTTCGGTACCTGTCTCTTCACCCCTCTTGCGGGTCTTGAGTGAGACCTCTGATACAGAGGCTATAGATGGCAGTGCCTCACCCCTGAATCCGTATGTAAGGATGGAGTGGAGGTCTTCGGCGTTGGAAATCTTGGATGTGGCGTGTCGGGAGAAACATAGTCTGGCCTCCTCATCGGTCATACCACAACCATCATCGATGACCTGTATGAGTGTACGACCGGAGTCGCTGATAACCACTGTGACGTTCTCAGCGCCGGCGTCAATACTGTTCTCCATCAGCTCCTTAACCACAGAAGAGGGTCTTTGGACCACCTCGCCTGCTGCGATAAGGTTTGAGATATGGGAAGGGAGGATTTTTAACATTCTATTGTAGGACATTCATGAACCAACCGAAGTAGTTGGCAAAATAGTAAATAAGGACAAACAGAATGGCGAGAGAAACAAGTCCCACGATCCTGCTTATACTTGGAGACATCGAGTGGCGTTTGTTCTTCTCCATGTTCTCACGCATTTTTCCTCTGATATTTCTGCCTGGGACATATCTTTCATTCTTCCACTCTATCCCCTCTTTCTCCGCCTTCTCTCTGGCTATTGCATCCAGCCTCTCCTGCATACGCTCCTTTCTCTCATCATAATAGATAGGAGTATAGTTGAAAACTCTATGTTTTGGTGTTTTAAAAAAACTGAGTCTGATTCCCATAATCTTAATTCTTAGTAAGGGTTTAACACACAAAGATAGCAAAATTTACTATTTTTGCTCTATAATAGACAGAGTTGATATGGATATAAGAGTAGGTAACGGATATGATGTGCACCAATTGGCAGATGGCCTGAGATTGGTGATCGGAGGAGTGGAGATAGAGCACTCCAAAGGGTGTGTAGCCCATTCTGACGGTGATGTGGCCATTCATGCATTGTGTGATGCAATATTGGGTGCCTTGGCTTTGGGGGATATAGGGAAGCATTTTCCAGACACCTCTTCAGAGTTTAAGGGGATAGACAGCAAACTCCTCCTAAAAAGGGTTATGGAGCTTGTGTGGGAAAGAGGTTATACCCTTGGGAATGCAGATATTACTATAGCTGCACAAAAGCCGAAGATGGCCCCACACATTATAAAGATGAGAGAGGTGTTGTCGGATATAATGAAAGTTGATCTGGACAGGGTCTCAGTTAAGGCTACAACTACAGAAAAATTGGGTTTTGTAGGTAGGGAAGAGGGAATTGAGGTGTGGGCAAGTGTGATAGTGTTAAAAAAATAGATAAACTTTTTGTTTTTTCCAAAATATTCCTACCTTTGCAGTCCCTTAAGTGAAGGGAGATTTATTGAGATATGGTGTAATGGCAGCACGACAGATTCTGGCTCTGTAAATCTAGGTTCGACTCCTGGTATCTCAACGAGATACTCGAAATATGATGGCGAGGTAGCTCAGTTGGTTAGAGCGCATGATTCATAATCATGAGGTCCCCAGTTCAATCCTGGGCCTCGCTACCAGAAGACAACCCCTGCAAACTTTGTTTGCGGGGGTTTTTGTTATACACTGACCCGAGAGCTTGCTCTCAAGGGTCAGTGTAAACAAAACCCGCGGTCTCTGACCGCAGGGGTTGTCTTCTGGTAAAGCTTCATTAAGAAAGGAATGCCGTAGGCCCAATCCTGGGCTATTTGTTAATAAGGGTTGTCTCCCCATCTGTCCGGTATCCTATGTCGTAGCAGCAGGTTATGGCCGGTTGGCCGTCTTTGACGGAAGTGAAGTAGTCAAAGTTGAAGCCTTTATAGTAGAGCTCTTTGGTGGGGCACTGATCTCTCCCCTCAGAGATAAGATTGTACAATATCTGGTGATTTCTCCTTAGGATACGGTTGATGGCAAGCATATTTTTATTCGCTTCCCGATATTTTCTGTTAGCGTGGGCAGAGCGGCAGGTGTCGTCACAGAATCTTTTGTCGGCCCGCCCAAATATGGTTTTGCCGCACTCCTGACATCGCCTATGGTGTTTTTCCTCCATTTTTAACCCCAAATGTACATATGAACAGGCAAATGGATGTGCCGTTTTTACAAAATCTGAAAAATTGTGGCGGAACATCATATTTTTAAAAATCAGCAAAAAATATATCCGACTATATCCGTTTAGAGGCTTACTGGTCAGGAAAAAATGCCCCTCCTTTGTATTGTATTTTAAAACATAAAATTATGGACAGATCATTTAACAGAATCGAACTCAGGGGCAATGTGGGTACTGCTCCTAGAATTATGGATGTGGGAGAGAATAAGGTTATAAGATTCTCTGTCGCCACTAATGAGGTATTTAAGGACCGAAGCGGAGTGATTAAGGAGGAGACCACCTGGCACAATATTGTGGCGTGGAATGGAAAGGGAATGCCCGACTTCAATGATATTAAAAAAGGGGTCTGCGTCAATGTCATGGGAAGGGTGAGAAATGTGAAATATACCAACTCTGAAGGGGAGGACAAATACTTCAATGAGGTACTTGCTAACAGATTGCATATAGAAGATTCTCCTAATATGTAGAATGAATCAAAAAAAGAGGTAACTTTGTCGCCTTAACAGTATCATTATGGAGAGAGAAATTTTACTTTATAACACATTATCGAGAAGGAAAGAGATTTTTAAACCTATAACTCCCGGCATGGTGGGGCTATATGTTTGCGGCCCTACAGTATATGGTGATGCACACTTGGGTCATGCAAGACCAGGCGTTACATACGATGTCCTTGTGAGGATGTTCCGTTATATGGGGTATAAAGTGAGATATGTGAGAAACATTACCGATGTCGGTCACTTGGAGCATGATGCTGACGAGGGTGAGGACAAGATTGCCAAAAAGGCAAAACTTGAATCTCTCGAACCTATGGAGGTGGCACAAGAGTATACCTTGAGATATCAGGAGGCTATGAAAAAACTCAATACTTGCCCTCCAAGTATTGAACCTCGCGCTTCCGGTCATATCATCGAGCAGATTGCCCTCGTGGAGAAGATCTTCGACGCAGGATTTGCATACGAAAGCAACGGCTCAGTCTATTTCGATGTCAGGGCTTTCCACGAAAAATACAATTATGGTGAATTGTCAGGCAGGGTGTTGGATGATATGATCTCAAACACAAGGGAGCTTGACGGACAGAGCGACAAAAGGTCCCCTCTTGACTTCGCTTTGTGGAAGAAGGCCTCTCCAGAGCACATTATGAAATGGCCATCACCTTGGAGTGACGGTTTCCCGGGATGGCACCTTGAGTGTTCGGCCATGAGTGCAAAATATTTGGGTGAGGAGTTTGATATCCACGGTGGTGGTATGGACTTGCTCTTCCCTCACCATGAGTGCGAATTGGCACAGAATAAGGCTTCAAGGGGTAAAGGTGGTGTGAGATACTGGATGCACAACAATATGATTACCATTGAGGGTAAGAAGATGGGTAAATCGTACGGCAACTTCATCACCCTCGAGGAGCTGTTTACAGGCAAACACCCTATTCTGGTGCAGCCATACTCACCTATGACTATCCGTTTCTTTATCCTTCAGGCGCACTATCGCAGCACATTGGATTTCAGTAATGATGCTTTGCAGGCTGCCGAGAAAGGTCTTAAGAGAATTATGCAGGCTGCCAAGGATGTGAAATCACTTGCAGTCAAAGGTGCCGGTGAGGACAATAAGGAGATCCAAGGTATATATAACAATGTTATGGATGCTGTGTGTGACGATGTTAATACTCCGATCGCTCTATCACACTTGTTTGATGCTGTAAGGTTGGTTAATCAGGTTAAAGATTCCCAATTGTCAATCAATGCAAATGACAAAGCCCTTCTTGACGAGTTGTTCCTTAAATTTATCCCTGAGGTATTGGGCCTAGTGGATGAGTCTGCCGGAAATGGTTCAGAGGAGCTTGTAGGTGGTCTTGTTGAGATGATATTGGATGTAAGAAAAGTAGCAAAATCCAATAAGGACTTTGCTACCAGTGATCTTATCCGAGACAAACTCAAAGCCTTGGGTGTCCAGATTAAGGACACCAAAGACGGAGTAGAATGGACTCTTTAGTCTTTATAAATTATCCTTTTTGTAAAGATGTAGTTATATGAACCTGCGGGGGTGCTGAATTCAGACAGTTTCTCCCGCTTGTCATTATATACAAGGTGTTTGGCGCCACCATCCACAGCGATATAGGTGTATTTGCTGTTGGCAGATCTTCCCACACCTGTAATGCCTTTGCCTGTATAGATAATCTGATGTGATTTTGAGGAGATGTTTGTAAGGCATACCTCACTATCTGTATATGTGAGTACGTCGTTTATATCCTTTCCCAGATGCATGTCTCCGCTTGTGCCGACAGGCACCTCTATGGAGTCAGAGATGGTCTGTGTAGGGATGTCGAATGTACATAGACCGTAACCTGGACAAGAGACTGTTATAAAAGAGGTGTTGGTAACCATAAATTTCTTGGGTTCAGCCGGTGTCTGTACAGTTTTCTCAAGTTTGTGGGTGGCGTGTCCGTAGATCTCAATACCTTTTTTACCGGCAATATACATGAAGTCATTGTCTACATATATCGCTGAACCACCATTTGATACTGGTACTTTGGCGATAAGTTTGTAATTTGCCAGTGTAGAGTATACTGAGATATAGGCAGTAGTGTCAGGATCGTTGAGAATATACATATTGCTTCCGGCCAGTGTCATAGCGACAGGATTTGACAGATCGGAAAGTATGTTGTTCTCTGTAATTTTGAATCTGCTCATATCTATGACAGGCATCATGTCGTAGTTTGAGAGGAGAGGGTATCCGTTTCCGGCATTGTCCATAAACATACCGTGAAATTCACCCTTAGGGGGCATCTCATTGGCGCCTGACATAGATGTTCCCTCCAGTTCAAGAGCCTCTTCGTTATATCCTATCATATCGATAGGGGAGTGATAACCACCCACATTGATGAGGATAGCGAGGGGATACGATTCATTCTCTTCCGGCTTTATCTTGTTGTCGCAGGAGGTGAATGTAAAGGCAAGTGCCAGTGCTGTAAGAAAGGCAAGTGTTCTATTCATAAATGTATGTTATGTTCTTGATTACATCTGGGTGAAGGCTGTTTGCTACAGGGCAAGTTTTGGCAGCAGCTTCGATAATTCTTTTCTGTTTGTCGGTGTAGTTGGCATCTTTAGGGAAGTGTACATCGATTTTGATCTCAGCCACACGGCGAGGGTTGGCAGCCATTATCTTCTCGATCTCCAAAGTGGTACCATCAATAGAGAATCCGTGGGTATTGGCAGCGATGCCGATGATTGTAAGCATGCAGCTTCCAAGTGATGATGCAAACATATCTGTAGGTGAGAAGAATTCACCTTTACCGTTGTTGTCCAATGGTGCATCAGTAGTTATGGTATTTCCTGATTGGATATGCTCTATCTCGGTTCTGAGATTGCCGAGATACTGTGTTCTCATTTTTGTCATAGTCTTTTTCCTCTTTTTTTATTGTTCTACAATTTCACTTAACAGGGTGGCTGAAGTGCACCCATTCACTTTTACATAGACATAGTCACCCGCCTTGTGTCCGCGAGCGGGGAATACGCAAACTTTGTTGCCTGGGGTCCTTCCGAAAAGTTCCTCTTTGTTCTTTTTGGATGTCCCTTCGATAAGAACTTCGAACACCTTGCCCACATCTTTCTGGTTGCTCTCCAGAGAGTGCCTGTTCTGAAGCTCTATGATCTCATTTAACCTTCTGGTCTTCTCTTCTGTAGGCACATCATCCACGAAGTGGCGCGCTGCGTAGGTGTTTGGCCTCATAGAGTATTGGAACATAAAGGCGTAGTCATATTTTACCTCCTCCATAAGTGACAGGGTCGCCTTGTGGTCTTCGAGGGTTTCAGAGCAATATCCCGCAATGATATCTGTAGTGATAGATGCATTTGGGATTATCTCTCTGATCTTCTGGATCCTCTCCATATATTTTGCCCTGTCATATTTGCGGTTCATCTTTTCAAGCATTCTGTCGCTGCCTGACTGGACAGGAAGATGGATATGGGTGCAGATGTTAGGATACATTGCCATAGAGTAGAGTACCCCGTTGCCCATATCTTTTGGGTGGGAGGTGGAGAATCTTACCCTCAAGAGTGGATTGATCAAAGCCACCATCTCTATCAATTGGGCGAAGTTTGTAGTATTTGTAGGGTTCTCGGGATCTATCCAGAGATATGAATCCACATTTTGTCCCAAAAGATTGACCTCTCTGTAACCTTGGTTGAAGAGTTCTGTGGCCTCTCTTACTATAGAGTGTGGATCTCTGCTTCGTTCTGAGCCCCTTACATATGGAACGATGCAGTATGTACACATATTATTGCATCCCCTCATGATGGAGATGAATGCGCTTACCCCATTCTTGTCTGTCCTGACAGGGGTGATATCTGCATAGGTCTCATGGCGTGAGAGCTTGATGTCGATCTGTTTGGGTGAGGTCTGGATCTCTTTCACCAGTTCGGGCAGTTTTCTGTATGTGTCTGGACCCGCTACAATGTTTACGACAGGGTGTTCGAGGAGCTTCTCTTTAACCCTCTCCGCCATACATCCGAGTACACCTACGACAAGATCCTTTCTCTTTCTTTTCTCCTGGAGGAAGTGGTCAAGTCTGCCCCATACTCTCTGCTCAGCATTGTCTCTGATAGAGCAAGTGTTGACCAGAATCAAGTCGGCACTCTCAATGGAATCACAAGACTCGTAACCCTCTTTCTGGAGGATTGAGAGTACAAGTTCGCTGTCGTAGACATTCATTTGACAGCCGTATGTTTCAATATAGACCTTATTCATAACT
>JAEIGA010009501.1_pt1 | contig 14727 bp, 18 predicted proteins | sample 9270691 | NCBI WGS metagenome assembly JAEIGA01 (sample SAMN17057246, study PRJNA624740) | gut metagenome | biome: biome; isolation source: fecal sample | host: Bos grunniens | place: China: Xizang | collected 2019
TACACGGACATAATTACCGATACACGGACATAATTACCTACACACGACCTGCATGATTCTCTTTACACTACGTTTCTGATCCTTTCCAGGCGGGCCAGCGCGTGGCCTCCCGCCCCCTGAGGCAAGCGGGGCAAGCGGGGCAAGCGGGGCGAATGGGGACAATGGGGAAAACTTGGGGAAAACTTGCTGTGTCCTAAGGGATCCGCCCTCCGGGCACCTTAGGACGAAATAAAACATGTTGACTTTCAAACAACATTAGTATATAATGAATATATCAAATGAAAGGAGCTATGCACCATGACAAGTGAATACCTGTTTAGAGAGGCGCTACTCGCGCACATCCGCGAGTGGGAGGAAACCTGCAAGGCCAACATTGAGTACAACTATGAGAACGGCTGGGGCCCCTTCCGCAGCCAGGAGGAGCTGGACGATGAGGCTGTGAAGCTGATGAGACACATTGAAAGGATGTGGCTATTCATCGGGGAAGACGACATCGAGGATATGCTCTTGAACGTCCAGGAAGCACAGAGCAGATTGGAAGACTACATCTTTGATGAGCTATTTAAGTTCTAAAATTTAAAGGTTCTCTCCACGGGGAGCGGAAAGCTCCCCTTTTTTATCGCATTTCTATCATTTCATATCTAATAGGAGGTCTTACCATGACAAACACTTCTAAATACTTTGTTCTCTTTGTCCTTTCCCTGCTGGATGATATCCTTACCTTATACTATAGCATCACCACATGGGTGCCGATCAGGGCCCGCCGGGTCTGGTTCCTTTTCCAGTGGTACGCGCTGCCGGTCATCCGGGAGCGTTCCAGGGCGTTCTTGCTGACGGGGGTCGGCATCCTCGCGACCCTCGCTATCCTCTCTTACTATGCCTGTCGCTATCTGGCATCCAGCGCGCGGGCGGGATGGGCTTTCCGCGCTGAATTGATTTCCGAGTGGAATTGATGTATACTGATCCTGCAGGTGTACCAGTGATGCAGCTTGCAGATTTTGCCCTTTCCAGGGGTCGCGCCATGTGTCCTAAGGGATCCGGTGCTACGCACCACCTTAGGACGAATATCGGCCCCTGGATTGTATTTCTAATGTACATTTCTAAGTACTTCTTATTGAAAATCCCCTTTATAAATGATATAGTCACCTTGTAAACGTTAGCGTGGTCTGAATAGTGCTCCATGTGTCCTAAGGGATCCGGTGCTACGCACCACCTTAGGACGAACAACGTCTTTTTTTCAACCGTGCCGGGGGTCTTCTCCCCCCTGGCTCTTTAGGGGGGTGATCCTATATCTAAATGGCTAGATACCATGCTGCAGCAAAGGCCCCACGACCCGAGGGACAAAGAGCGGGTCGCCCTGGCGCATGTCCAGTACATGTTGTGCAGGACTCAGCGCATGTTCGAGTATGAAGGCCTCCCGGAGACGATACCGGCCCGGATGGTCGAGCTCTATCTGCAGATCAACGGGCACCTGTGCTTTGCCCGCCACGCCGGGGAGCTGTACGTGTATACCGGCGGCATGGGCGGGGAGCCTGACGTATACTACCGTCCCACGGTCTATACAGTAGCAAACCCTGCACAAGACTGGTCAAAGAATCTCATCATCGGCGCCGATTGCGCCGTGATGAGGAACGACTCTTTATATCTCGGCCTATTGCCCCTGTATAGAAGGTACGCCCACGCCCTGGCAGAGAATGAGCTATCCCTGCACGTCACGGATATAAACAGCCGGATGATCTCGCTTATAAGCGCATCCGACGACCGGACGATAGAGAGCGCGAGGAAGTACCTCGAGGACATCGAGAGGGGAAAGCTGGGGGTGATCGCGGAAAATGCCTTTCTCGAGGGATTGAAGGCACAGCCTCTCACCTCCAGCGGGCGCAACGTCCTCATGGATCTCATGGAGTATGAGCAGTATCTAAAGAGCGGATGGTTCAACGAGATCGGGCTCGACTCCAATTACAACATGAAGCGGGAGCGGCTCAACACGGCTGAGGTCGAGATGAACAATGACGCCCTGGCGCCGCTGGTGGATGACATGCTGCGAAGCAGGGAGGAGGGCCTCGAGGAGGCCAACGCCCTCTTTGGCACGAGCATGAGCGTGAAGCTATCCAGCGCGTGGGAGCAGAACCGGCTGGAAACCGAGGCGATGCTTGACGCCATCGAGGAGGGCCCCGAGCCTGAAGGCGGGGAGGAAGGAGGGAGCGACGATGAGACAGAGTGAGTATAACGAGCTCTGGAAGTGCTTTGATGCTACTCTCCCGGGAGTCTTCTCCCATCTCGCGTCCATGGACGTTCCGTGGGCCGATACCCTCACCGGTGCCGCCCTGGACGATGTATATATGAATACATGGTCTGGCTCTAAGCCGCCGAGCCCCTTCGTGAGACGGCTCGCAGAAACCAACGACGGCCCGCTCACCACGACGCAGGTCGAGCGCGTAGCCCAAATGGTCTACAACATGAATTCTGCCGATTGGCTGCGTTCCTGGGACGCCGAGGCCGAGGAGTATGACCCCATCTCCAACTATGACATGCGCGAGGTGATGGAGGATGACATCCACGAGAGGGAGGAGACGGGCACCGGCTCCACGACCTACGGTCGGACGGATACCCGGACGGATAACCTGTCAGATGGTCACGGCCATACTATTACCCGTACTGACGACCTGGAGACGACCCGAACCGGCACGGATACCACGGCCACCAGCGGGGAGAGCACGACCCTCGACGAGACGCAGAACAAGACCTACGGCCTTAACTCTGCCACAGCTGTACCAGCGGATGAGAGCACCTCATCGAACGAGACGCAGACGGAGGCGTCCGAGACGGTCACGCACAACACGGTAGACGCCCGCACCGGCACCGAGACGACCGCCCACAGCGGGACGGATACCCACACCGGCACCCAGACCCACGCCGAGGGCGGGACGGATACGACGAGCGATAGCAAGACGTCCACCGATACCCATAGCTACACCCTGACCCGTACCGGGAATATCGGCGTTACCACGGCTCAGGACATGCTCACACAGGAAAGGGTGCTGCGGGCATGGCGTCTCTTTTACGACAGGGTATTCCCTGATGTCGACAGGGTACTCACATTGTGCACTTATTAAAGGAGGTGTATCCATGCTAGGAGGATATTACATGCTGGAACTGTCAGGCCTCGACCTGACCAAAGAGGCAGCTCAGACCATCGCGGGCAGCTACGCCGGGGCAAAGACAGCCCTCGCCTCTGGCAAGCCGGTGTGGATCTACGGCGTGGACGGCTACGGCCCCATCCCCGCCACCGCATCCGCGGGAGCATCTAACGCCGTGATCCTGTCTTTCCTTACCTATACCGCATCGGTCGCGACCACCAGCGCGGTCACCGTGACCGACCTGCTGGATACTGAATAATTCGTCCTAAGGTGGGGGCGTAGCCCCCGGATCCCTTAGGACACTAAGGAGGTGCTTATATGCAGGTAAATCAAGTATATGAACTGATGAACACGATCACCCAGGAAATCCTGGGCGAATCTGTCATCGTCCAGGAAGACCTGTCCAACGTGGTCGAGCTGGGGGAAGCTTTCGAGAACGCCGGGGGCCTCGATAACTTCGTCCGCTCCCTCAACGATCACATAGGCCGTGTCATTTTCGTGAACAGGGTATACGGCGGGCGGGCACCGTCCGTTTTAATGGACGGTTGGGAGTTTGGATCTGTCCTGGAGAAACTCAGGGCTAACTTGCCGGCCGCTACCGAGAATGAGAGCTGGGAGTTGTCCGACGGAATGTCGTACGACCCGAACGTGTTCTATAAGCCCTCCATCTCGGTCAAGTTCTGGAATTCCAAGGTGACCTTTGAGATCCCGATCTCCCTCACCGAGAGGCAGGTCAAGAGCGCATTCTCTAATGCCACCCAGCTCAACGCATTTCTCAGCATGATCGAGACAGCCATACAGAACGCGATGACCGTGAAGCTTGACGCCCTGATCATGAGGACGATCAATGCAGGCATCGGGGAGACGCTGGCTGATGCTTTCCCGAACGCCGACTATGGCGACAGCTCCACGACCAGGGCCGTCAACCTTCTGTACCTCTATAACACGACCTACAACGCGGGCGGGTCGCCCCTTGCTGCAGCTGACGCCCTCTCCTCTGCCGACTTCCTCCGGTTCGCGTCCTATCAGCTCATGCTCTATAGCGACAGGCTCGAGGTGATCAGCAAGCTCTTCAACATTGAGGGGACTGATAAATTCACGCCGAAATCCCGGCAGAAGGTGGTCATGCTCTCCGAATTCAAGAGGGCTGCGGATGTATACCTCCAGAGCGATACTTTCCACAATGAGCTGACGAGGTTCCCGGCAGCCGACAGCGTGACCTACTGGCAGGGCTCAGGCACCGGCTATGCCTTCGCCGATACGAGCTCGATCAACATCAAGACCCCGGCGGGGGATACGGTCGAGGCCTCGGGCATCCTCGGCGTGATCTTTGACCGGGACGCCCTCGGCGTAGCGAACCTTGACCGGCGCGTGACGACCAACTACAACGCGAAGGCTGAGTTTTGGAACCAATGGCACAAGATGGATGCAGGCTATTTCTTGGACGAGAGCGAGAACATGGTCGTTTTCTACGTCGCGGACGCGACCTGATAAGGAGGTGATCCGATGGCATTACCAGAGGAGCCTTACACCAGAGTGGAGCGATACCTTGCCCGCCTCGCGGGCCAGAACGTCGACATCCCGGAATATCCCATCACTCGCATAGAGTGTTACCTTGACTACCTTTGTGAGAACGGAGGCGATGTGCCCGCCCCGACCGCCGGGGCGCATAACGCGGTATTCAGGGGGGCTTCCCTGGGTACCGAGTACACGGCAGAGCAGGCATCCACGATAGAATCCGGCGAGTTTAGCGGAATGTATGTTGGAGACTACTGGACGATAGACAACATCATATATCGTATAGCCGGGTTTGATGTCTTCTTATGGCGGGGAACTTCTACAGGATTCTCGAAACATCATGTCGTCATCGTTCCTGACGAGTCCCTTGGCAACGCAGCCATGAACGAGACGGATACCGCGGTGGGCGGTTATCTGGGCACAGCCATGAGGAACACGGTATTGCCGGAAGTGAGCACCGCGTTGCAGTCTAAATTTGGGGAAGGGTCGCTCCTCTCGCATCAGACCCTGTTAACGGGCGCGATATCAGGCGGGGAGGCTTCATCCTGGCAGTGGCAGACCGTGGCAGCCGCTCCCATGAGCGAGACGATGGTGTACGGTTTCCAGGCATGGGGTAAGGGGAGCGTGTACAACATTGGCGAACGGCTGGGCCAGCTGCCTCTCTTCGCCCTGGCCCCCGAATATATCTCGATGACCCCCCGCGGAGAATACTGGTTGATGGATGTCACGGGAAATGATAGCTTTGCCACGGTACAGACCTATTTCAGGCCGGGAACGGCCAAGGCGTCCTCATCGCTCGCGCTCCGGCCCTATTTTCTCCTTGGCCGAGCATCATAAGGAGGGAACCATGATAGACCTTGAGCTTCTGGTGAACGCCTCCGAGCGCAACAAAGTAAACAAATCACTCACGACGGGCCCCGTGTTATCCGGGGCTCTTCGCGATGTATCGAGCATCCTCGATCCTGTCATCAGGGTGGAGGCAGAGAGCGTCTCTTCCTATAATTACGCCCACATCCCCGCCTTTGGCCGGTACTATTTCATCACGGATATCGTGAGCATCCGCACCGGCCTATGGGAGATCACGATGCATGTCGACCCGCTGGAGACATACCGGACGCAGCTGATGGGCGTCCCGTGCATCCTGGAGGCCTCGACCTCCACGGGCATGGATGAGTACCAGGCGGGCAGCGGGCAGTGGGTAGCGAAGCAGAAGGAACTTACGGATATCATCGCCTTTCCCCAGGGCCTCCCGCAGGAGGGCGAGTTCATCCTGATCACGGCAGGAGGTTGACGCCATGGATAAAAACAACCGGAAGGGGGGTGAAGAGTCATAAGGGATCCGGCACTGCGTGCCACCTTATGACGAAGTATGAGCACATTTCTCGACATGCTCGACGGCGTAAAGGCCTACTACGGGTCGGGCTCCGACCAGTGGTCGGCTATCGCCTCCTCCATGTCCTCCGGGGGCCTGACCCCCGATGCGATCGGGCTCCTTCAGCAGGTGCCGGGGGTGACCATCACGAGGAGCGCATCCGGTAAGATATTGGGATACGACTACTCGAATCCTTTCGCGCAGGCTGCGGGCCCGGCATCGGTCATAGACTCCAACGTCCAGACCGGCAGTTATGGCCTTACCAGCTTCAATGCGAGCGTACCGGCATCGGTCGTCACGGACAGCCAGACGGGGGTTAGCACCCTCCAATCTGGCGCGGTCGTCCGCTCTACCGGGCAGACCCTCGCCACGATAGCCGACCGGGCCAGCCTGGCCTTTGCCGGGGTCGCCCTCGGCTCAAAGCTCGGCCTCGCGATAGACTCGGCCCTTTACTCGGCAAACCCGGCATGGTGGGATGAGCACTTCCCGAGCATGAACCCCGCCACCTGGCAGACGCTGGTTCCCGATAACGCGGCGGGCAACGTGGTGAGGGGGCTCCTCGGGATAGGAAATGACAGCGCTACCATGTACATGGACGAGCGCATCCTTGCCTATACCTATTTGACCCTCTTACAGGCGGGGGCCTGGAACGGGGGCGGGGAGGGCACGTCCGACTATGACGGGGATACGACTGGGCTAAACATGACCGGCATCGTGCTCCCTATGAACATAGCGACCATCGGCATCATGAGCGCGGCCACTAGCAGCAATACCTATACCCTCACCACGGACGCGCCCCGGTCGATATTTTACGAGCACTACAACACGTCGGGCTATCCTGCCCCCTTCTGGGAGTGCGGCATGGTATCCGCAGGGCTCCAGAATGACTTTCATATACACGTCAAGAAAGAGCCGCTGTATCCGTCGGAGGATGACTATTACCCCCAGCAGGTGACCTTGAAGGGCCAAACCTTCTGGTATGCAACTGCTATCCGTACGGGCAGGGCCACCAGCCCCGCCGATGCGTTCGAGGCGTCGGGGAGCATATCCCCGTCCACGGTCGCCTATATCCTCCTTTTCGGGGAGTACGTCCCCGGGGCTATCCCCGGATCGGAAGAAAACCCGGACGCATCCATACACATGGTGCCAGCCGACGTGATCAACCCCACCACGGGCCAGCCGGTCACGCCGGCCGATGACCTGGACGACGTGGTGGACGCCCTCAAGACCGCATACCCCGACCTCTTCGACGGGGAGGCATATGAGGACGTGTACCAGGACGACGGGACGACCGAGAGGATATACTATATCCCCGTCCCGTACCCTGCCACGGATCAGGCAGGATATCCGGTCACCGACCTGACCCCCGGCATAGACCCGCAGACCGACCCGCAGGTGACCGAGGAGACAAGGCCGGATGCTGCCGATAACATCATCGATACCACGACCACGCCGCCATCCCCGCCCGATACCGGATCGGGGAGCACCCCGCCCGCCGTCGTGCCGACCGGATCGGCGTCGGCCCTATACTCCATCTATAACCCGACCACGGCAGAGCTCTCGAGCTTTGGCGCGTGGCTCTGGTCTTCGAGCTTCGTCGACCAGCTCTTGAAGCTCTTCAGCGACCCGATGCAGGCGATCATAGGCCTTCACAAGGTGTTCTGCACCCCTCCGGTATCCGGGCGGGGGAATATCAAGGTGGGCTACCTGGATAGCGGGGTCGCGACCAATCTCGTATCGGGCCAGTACGTGACGATAAGCTGCGGGAGCGTATCCCTTGCCGAGTATTTTGGGAACGTCTTCGACTACGACCCCTATACGAGGGTGCAGATATACCTCCCCTTCGTCGGGATACAGCCCCTCGATACGGGCGACGTCATGAGGGGAGCCCTCTCGGTCGCCTACCATATAGACGTGCTGACCGGCGCCTGCCTGGCAGAGGTGAGCGTGGCGCGCGACGGGGCCGGGGGCATCCTCTACACCTATGCTGGCAACGCAGCAGTGCAGTATCCCATCAGCTCGGGCTCGTACATGGGCATCCTCTCGACCGTGGTGAGCATGGCGGGAGGCATCGCGGGGACGATCGCGTCAGGCGGGGCCCTGGCTCCCCTCGCTATGGGGGCAGCGTCGGGCATCCTCTCGGCCCGTACCCGCGTGCAGCACTCCGGGGGATTTTCCGGGAACGCGGGGGCGATGGGAGCGCGCATCCCCTACCTGATCGTGACCCGCCCGCAGAGCGCGGTAGCGATGAGGTTCGAGGACTACGAGGGCTACCCCGCGAACCATACCACGACCATAGGCGCGTGCTCCGGTTACATCCGGTGCAAGGTCGCCCACCTCGAGGGCATCCCGGCAACCAGCGGGGAGCTTGCTGAGCTCGAGAGCCTGCTCGCAGAGGGGGTGATCATCTGATGGCTATGTCCTATGAGGAGGCCCTCGCGAGACGCCGGGCCCGGCACCGGGAGCGGATGGCGACCGACCCCGTGTACCGGGAGAAGAAGCTCGCGGAGGGTCGGAGATACCGGGAGGAGCACCGGGAGGAGCGCCGGGCATGGAACCGCAGGTACTACCATGAGGTGGCGAAACCCCGGAACATAAGAAAAGCCCTCCTTGCGGAGGGCGTGAAGATATGATATAGTTTTCCTATCTTGTCATGGGTAAGTGGAGAGAACCTTACAAGATGGCTTATCGAAAATCGCATAAGTGGAGAGCGGGAGCCCTGGACCTGGGCTCCCGCTTTTCATTTTCCCTTCATGGGATAGTATTCCGGGACCTTGTAGCCGCACCTGCGGAAAACCTCGCGGAAGTCTCGCCATCTGTTCTGCTCGGAGGCCCTGGCCAATGCCCCCGGGCGGGCCTTCCATTCCTTCCGATACTCTTTCCTATGCTCTTTGTGCTTCTTTTCCCATTCACGGTAGTATTCCCTGCTATTACCCATTAGCACCTCCTATCCCCAGCGACCGGCACAGGTCGCCGAGGGTCATGACGAAAGATGCCGTCGGGTAGCTGGTCACCAGTATCTTTTGATGGTACTCCTCCCCCACGCCCCGGTGCAGGTACTCGAGCTTTTCCTTGAGCTCCCCGTCCGTCACCACGCCGAGGTCTGTCATCTCGACCACGTCGAGCGGGGCCATGGGCTTCAGAGCTGCCAGCTCCGGGGGGAGCGCATCCGCCCCGAGGCTCTTCTTGTCTATCATCAGTAACCGGAACAAAACTTTATCTTGCCTCCTTTCCGCACCAGATCATATAGTTCCGCACGATCTCGCCTATCTCGTTGTCCTGATAGAAAATCTTGTCCTGCTTATAGTGTAGCATGATCTTCTTACCGATGTCGTCCGTCGGGCGCAATAGGTTGCGCCTCCAGTTTGGGAGGGGCGACCACTCGGGAGAGAAAACCAGGTCGCGCTCCGGGTGCTTGATGTCCCCGGTCTTGCGGTGGATGTATGTATAGTAGGCGTCCTCGTACTGGATCACCTCGCACTGCAAGAGGTGCCGGTCGAACTGGATCCAGTAGGTAAATAATACGTCCTTAGGCCGGTACTTGTACGGGCTATGGGGGTATATGTCTATCTCCCACTCCCCGCCGGTGATCATCGCCAGTTTCGGATTATCGAAGGCGAAGTATACGTCAGAGGGCTTGCCCTCTTTGTTCGCCTTGCAATACTCCACCGCCACGGTCAGCTTGCTTTCCCCGTACCTGTACACGTCTATGTCGCCTTGCTTCATCTTCCATATATGGGTCAGGCCCATCTCCCCAAAATACGGGCAGAATTTATTGACGGTGTTCCCCAGCATGAATATCTTCACATCTGCCCTGTCACGGATGATCGTAGATAGCAAGTTCATATATAGGACGAACTCATTGGGCAGGTACTGCGTCCTGGTGAGGAACTCGTCAAAAACCACTGTCTTGATGCCGGGGTAGGACGTGGACTTGTCATGCTCCCCGGTCGAGACGGCGAACGCGTAGCAGAAGGGGACGTCGTCCCGCTCACGCTTGCCGTTCTCATCGTACCGGCAGAGGTACCACCGGCCCGACCAGTAGTATACGCCCGTCCACTCCCCGCCGGTCAGTTCCTGGATCACGCCGTTACGCTCGAGGCTATCGAACATGGATTGTCCATTCTTTCCTTTATAATCGGTATCCCATCGCCTGATCAGGGCCATCTGTTCCCCCGCCTCGACATAGCGGGTCAGGCCGAGCTTCAGGCATGCATACGTCTTGCCGTTGCTCCGCTCGCCTATGATCATGTTATAGGTAGCCTTCCGCGAGAGTATGCGGTCAAGGCTATAATAAGTACGCTTCTTTGCTTTAGCCATGCTTCGTCATAAGGAGCCTTCGTCCTAAGGTGGTGCGTAGCACCGGATCCCTTAGGACTATAGGGGCGGATCCCTTATGACCATTCACCTCCTTCTTGTTGTCATTATACCTGGTCATATCAATCCCTTTTTCAGTCTCTGCAGATACTCGGCGTACGGGGGAGCGAGGCTCAGGTTATATCCTCCCGGCTCGAGGTGCACGTAGCTCTTTTCGTAGAACTCGTAGTATACCCCGTCCCGGTCGCGCACGACGCCGGTTATCTCATCATCTCCATAATAAGGTATCATCTTCCCCGCATGCCCCGGGGGTATCTCCATCCCGTCCGCGAAGAACTCGAAGGCGTCCCCGTCCCTTACCTGCTCCTCGATGTAGGGCACAGCCTCGCGCTTGTTCACGCCCGAGACGGTTATGTTTATGTTCCCATCCTCCTCGACCATGTACCTTTTTGCGCCCAGGGACTTGAACCTGCTATAGGTGCCCTCGTACTCCCACACTCCCAGCTCCTTTCTCTTGCCGTCCGGGGTATACGCGGCTGACAGCTCAGGGTCGAGCTTATGATACTCGAGGCATTTCCTGATCTTCCTCTGGATATTCTCGTTGTGCTTCTGGATGTGCTCGAGGTGCCGCCTGTCGCGCCCGTTCATGACTTTGAGGCTGTCCGTATCGGAATACACGTAGTCGTCCCCAAAGTGGAAGATGCCCCGCCACAGGTTCTTCCGACAATAGGCCGTGATGAAGACGCCCCATGCATAGTACGTGAAGCGGCTCTGGGAGTCGTTGTAGTCGTCCAGCGCCTCCACCTTCTCGGCCTCGGTCAGCTTCACTTCCAAAAGGCGCTCGGATCCCACCAGCTCCCCCCACTCGTTGCCCTCCAGATCGTAGGGGACGTGGGGGCGCAAGGGGTTCATGACCATCATACCATAAATGGAATTCAGGTTTTCCTTCGCGGTATGATATTCCTGCTCCATGCCCTCCACGCCCTTTAGGCGGGTCTTCTTCTGGAAATAGTCTATGGCGCTCTTTACGATGGGCTTAGGCAGATACCCCCGGCCCCACCTGATCAGGCCCGCGACCTCGAGACGGGAGCATGAATAGCACCGGATGACGATCTCCCAATCCACGTTGGTTATGGTAGTGGTGAGCTCATCGGCCCATACCACGCGCCCGTTGTCTATCTGCCTCTTTGCCTCCTTCGGTATGATGCAGTGGCTCTCACTCAGGTAATGGTCATAGCTTACCTTGGGCCTGACGTCCCACATGGTGACCGTGAATACGCAGCAGTAGAGCCTAAGGCACTCCTGGAACTCCTTCATGCTCCCGGGGTGCCAGCGCTGCGGGGGAGTGACCGGGAAGTACTCCGAGCACATGACCGAGGGGTAAGCACTGGCAAAGTCGTAGGATGATACATCCTCCATCACATCCCCGGAATGGAAGGGGTTGGCGTGGGTAAACCCCCCGGCGAATGCGTTATGGAGGCTATCATATAGGAAGGGATCCAGCGTGAGGCCCTTCATGAGCTCCCCGTAGCGCAATTTGGAAAAATCCTGCCCTGCCCGCCTGGAGGGGTCGCGAAAGCACGCCCTCTGGACATCGCGCCTCACATACCCTGTCTTGGTGAGCGGGATGCGCGACAGCCCGCCCTCTATCTCGATCTGCTCGGATATATGGGCCGTGACCACGAGGCAATCATGCTCCAGATATTCCACCTCGGCAGCCGTGAGCCGGGTGAGCGGATGCCGTGGCACCTCGTAGTCTATCGTGCCCACCAGCTTCTTGATGTCGTGGGACGTCAGGTGCTCGCCTACCTTCTCGAGCCCGTACCCGGTCAGGATGTACGAGCAGCGAAATTCAAACCCGTCCTTCGTGAGGGCGTAGCAGACCTCTCGGGAGGACAGGGCGAATACGTTCTCCCACTCGAACCACTTCCTGAAAAATTGAAAGTCGTACGCAAGGTTATGCACCCAGATCAGGCACCGGTGCTCCGGGGATATGTGCCAGGCGTCCCGGATGACCCCGAGCGCATCCACCAGCTCGGGCCATGTCCGGCCCATATAGCACGTATCCCCGATAGCAAGGCCCCACGCCCACATGACCGCGCACTTCTCCAGCTCCCCGCCTCGCGGCCTCTTGAAAGAGTATGTCTCGCAATCGAAGCATAGGGGGATATCGATATATCTCCACGCCACCCGCTCCCCGCCCACGAAACGGGCCTTGGAGCTCTCGTGCACCCCGTCCAGGGATGGCAGCGTGTCCCGCAGTCTCTTTATATCTTCCATGGTTACCAGTCATCATCATCTGAATAGTATGTGGAGAAACCGAGATCCCTGGCCTGTTCGCGGAAATTCTCGGCCTCGCGGTATATCTCGTCCAGCCGTCCCGCCACCAGGTCGCGGGCCTCCTCGAAGCTCATGCCGTCATGGGAGGCCCACTCGTCGTCTATCGCGTTGAATAGCCTCATGCGCGGGTCGCTCACGGGGTCGGAGTCGGCGCGCTTCTTGAAACGCGGGTCGAATCTCGCGATGCTGTCGACCATGCGCCAGACCTCACCGGCCTCGGTGCCGACGCCGTACCGCCGATCATCGTTCGTCACGTCATAGTCGTGGATGGATCTGGCGCGGTTGCCTACTATCTCCCCCGTCACGGGATCGATGAACCCGCCGCCCTTTTCCTCGTACGGGAGCCAGCCCCCGCCGTACTCCGGGTGCTCCCAGTACCTCTTTTCCTCGTTCCATGTCCAGCCGGGGAGCGGCTGCCATCCCGACCTCTGCTCCCCGGTCGTCTTGCCGAAACCGTGGATGTCCCCCCCGCCGAAAAGATCGGTGAAGGCCCCTCGCGCCTCCTCTGATGCGAAGTCGGGGGCGTTCTCCCCGGGGGCGGGGACGTCTATCCGCTCAGGCGGGAGCGGCGGGGCTCCTAATACCGGAGCAGCCCCCGATCCCTTGGGGCCCCCGGCGGGGGGGGTAGGTGGCTTTATGACCCCCCTCCTCACAGCCTCGACGGTGGCGTCGCGCTGGACTTTCTCCCACCCCGCCTTTGTGGAGGTGGGATCTCGGAAAAAGTTCTTCAGCCGGATGAACTCCGATTTCAGGCCCTCCAGCGTCTTCCCTTTGGAGGAAAAGCGCCCGCCCGAGCGGGCCACCTCATCCAGGGCCGGGGAGCTCTCCCCCCTTTTTGCAGCGCGGTCAAGCCTCTTGTTCATGGTGCTGGCCAATCTCCCCACGGCCTGACGCAGGGTCTTTTCCGTGACCCTGCCGATGTTGCGGGAGATTCCTGAGATGATCTCACCGGCAGACTTGCCCACGCCATACGGTTTCTCCTTCTTTCCCTTTTTCGTCATTATGATCCTCCTAAATACTGGATCACCATGTCCAGCGTGACCGGGAACCCCAGGACGATATAGGTATAAAGAAGACGGTTGCTCCCAACCGTCCCCTTTTCAAACCTGCATATGTGCGCCCTGGTGACCCCGGCCTTCCTTGCTATGTGCGCCTGGGTGATGCCCAGGTTCTCGCGCCATTCCCTGCAAGCGGGGCCTATGTCATGCATTTCTTAGCTCCTTTCCTTGCGCACCTCCCCATATAAGCTGGAGAGACGCTCCTTTAATACCTGTTTCCTGGTCTGGCTCGTGAGGGTGCCTTTCTCCCAAATCTCCGTCAGGATGTCCGTGGCCTCCCAGGTCTGCTCAGGAGTAAGATCTGAAAAATCCATCACTCCATAATCACGTTCCAGCTCGTCTAAATCCAATACTTTCATGCTGTCCGTCCCCGCATATGCCATCCCTGCACCTCACTCAAAGTCATCCAGGGAGTGGTCTTCGTAGGGCTCCCCCGGCTGGTAGTCGTTCACCCACAGGTTATAGGTGATGTGCTCCACGCCGTCCGCGTCCTTGTACTTCTTTTCGGACAGGTTCGCGTCCTTGCGCTCGATGACGATGTTCACGGGAAACAGGGTCGGGAGCGGAACGCCCTCCGCAAAGTTGACGCGAGCGGGCACCTCCTCCCCGGTGCTCTTGCGGGTCAGGCGGGTCAGATAGATCTTGAAGGAACGCCCCTCGTTGGTCTTCTTGGTCTTTGCATAGATGGTAAGGTTCATAGTGTTCTCCTCTCTATAGAACATGATAAATGGTCATGGTACAAAGTGTACCACGACATCATTATATACCTTTTGATAGTTACTTGTCAACACTTGTTGCACTTGTCCCGTTTATCCGCCACTTGTCCACATTATCCCCATTCGCCCCGCTTGCCCCGCTTGCCTCAGGGGGCGGGAGGCCACGCGCTGGCCCGCCTGGAAAGGATCAGAAACGTAGTGTAAAGAGAATCATGCAGGTCGTGTGTAGGTAATTATGTCCGTGTATCGGTAATTATGTCCGTGTA
>JAEIGA010009502.1_pt1 | contig 14726 bp, 17 predicted proteins | sample 9270691 | NCBI WGS metagenome assembly JAEIGA01 (sample SAMN17057246, study PRJNA624740) | gut metagenome | biome: biome; isolation source: fecal sample | host: Bos grunniens | place: China: Xizang | collected 2019
CATGTTTGCTATCTGTCTTGCGTTTGCACCCTGTTCTACACCTGCAAAACCATTACACATCTGCGTTGCAAGTCCTGTTACACCGCTTCTGATTTCTGTGATGTTTCCATTTATCATCTGATCTCTGAAACCATCGTTAATCTGGTTGTTCTGGTTCATCCAAGGATATAGCTCATTACCGCCGCCATAGCCGCCAAAGCCGCCCCAGCCATTGCCACCAATGAGAAGGAACAAAAGTAAAATCCACCAGCCATCGCCGCCAAAGTTACCAAATCCGTTGCCACCGCCCATAGGGGCTACAGGCATAACCATGTTATTACTGTTTTCGTCTGTCAAAGCCATATTTTTTCCTTTCTACCGCTAATTAGTGCGGTTAGCGGCTCATCATTTTTGATGAGTCGGTTTTCTGCTCCTCAAATTTGAGGAACAGGGTTTTTTGACTCCTCATTTTTGAGGAGTCGGTTTATATCAAGGCTATGCGCACTTGCCTTAACATACTAGGTTTATCCTTTTTTCGAACTATACGCCAAAAAATGACCTAATAGCGTTAGCCTTCTGTATAGCTGCATTGTACTGCGTCTGTGTCACTTTTCCAGAATTTAAAAGCTGTTGCACCTGCTCTTGTGGGTTTCCCTGTATCTGCTGTGCAAACTTGTTAAACTGTTCTATCATCCCCTTGTAGGGATTCTGACCGTATTGGTTAAATAATGGGTTGCTCATGCTCCTAGTTTCTCCTTTACGCTTTCCAGCTCCGTTTTAAGGGCTTCTAATTCTTCTTTGGTCACATACTCCACCTTGCCACCTATCAGGGCTGTATGGGGCAAATTAGAGCTTTCACGTATGGTGTAATCAAGTACCTTCATTGATGGCATACCGCTTGCATCTGCTGATTTTAAATAGATTGTTTGGGCTTCTGAATCCCATAGCGGTACTGTTTTATTTGCCCCGACTAAATAGCTTTTTGCCCCAGCTTCACCAGATACCCATATAAGTGGGTTATCTTGCATCTGCGGTTGTGCTGGCGGCTGATAGAAGCCATAATTAACAGGAAAACCGTTATTGTATGCCATAGTTATTCTCCTTTACTCCAATAATATGTTGGTACTTCCATTGATGAATCCCAAGAATCAAATATGCAACCATCTATTGCGGTTGCTGTATGTGTGCCAAATCCAAGCACATAAACACCCTTTGGATGATCGTAGCAAAAATCCTGTGCTGTGTAGCAATCGGGGCAGGTGTTCGGGATGATATACCTATAAAAACCGTGTTGCCTTAGTACGCTTCCCCATGCGGCGTTGTTATGCATCATTACACCCATCTGCTTGGCTCTTTCAGCGATCATATCAAAAGCATCATCCCAGCTTATGCCTAGCGCAATGCTTACAGCACGTACAGCACAATCTTCTACGTTGTTCGATATAGGATTAGGATTGTACTTAATCCACATTTTTAGACCTTTCTAACAGGCGTGTAACGTGTTCTAGTTCTGGCAGGTTTCCTTCACACTTGAAAAACCTGTACAGCCCTAATGCATCCAAAAAGGAATACCCACAAGCCATTAGCCTGTTTATGTAGTATGTCTTTTCTAAGGTTTTCATACTATAAGCATAAAATACAAAAAGCCCTTGAACAATGAAGTCCAAGGGCTAATTATGTGCAATTTACGTGCAATGTTTATACAAGATGTTCTCTGTTTTATATACTATATTTTTGGTCTGCCTAACAGATAGTTTCACTTCTTCACTTAATGGCTCATAACATATACCATCCAGCAAGTATCGTTTAAGTATATATCTGTCACGTTCTGAAAATATCCATTCATCTATTAGATGTTCCCATTGTGATCTAGGCAAATCGGGAATGTTATTTTGTTTCCGTTTCATATAGCACCTTATTAGTTATATCCTGCCTGTGATTTTCAAAACCAATCCATACTATATTATTGATAAGTAGTATTATTACCGCCACAATAAGAGCGATAAAAAGCCTTTTGTTACTGCGCTCCATCCTTGTCATATCACCTTCATGTACCTGTAAGGAAACAAATTTATCATCCATCGTATAACCTCCATATTTCGATTATATCACAGATTTTTTAACGCTTTTCTGGTTTTTGTTCCTACGATACCATCTATAACCAGTCCGAATTTAAGCTGAAAGTCTTTAACCGCCGCAATGGTCTTATTACCTGCGATACCATCCACTTTCAAACCGTAACCACGCCTGTTAAGCTCGTACTGTACCCACTTAACGCCAATACCAGACATGTTAAGTTTTATGTTCGCTGTCGGCTCTGTGTAGGGATTACCCTCTACAACGGTGTCAAAATCGTACTTTGTAAGCCCATAGGTTTCTATGATCTTGATTACAGAATTAACCTCTGTGCTAGAAGTCATGTAACCACACGCCTTTATCTGTGCCATCTGCTCTTTATAATCTGAGCTTGCTAGAACTCTTTTATACAGGGATGTATTCAGAAGCTCGTAGTAATTAAATACGCTCTGTTCGGCGCTGTCGAAGGCTCTGAAAGCCGCTTGTATAACACTGTGCTTTCCAATCGTGTATTCCTCAGATGTTCTGGAAGTGAAAAACTTACCGCTCCAATACTTTGTAGCGGTTTTTCCTGTTCCGACTTTCTGACCGAAATAGGCGTTGTGCTGTGCCATTATTCTGGAAGTACCAAAACCACTTTCTACACAAGCCATACCAATGCATACAGATGGCTTAACTTTTCCAAGTGTCTTATATGCTTTCTGTGCTAGTGGTGCGATTGTTGCTATAAACTGCGCTATCTGTGTTGCTGTTGCTCCCATCCTCTACCCCTTTCTGTGCTGATGTGTGCTGATATAACGGTCTTTTGAATATTTTCATGGCTTCACGTGATTTATTATCGCGTGCCAGCTTTTCTAGCTGGTGTTCTGTTATGTCTTGATACCAAAGACTACTCATTTTCGTTACCCACAAAATTCTGTGCGCTGGTATTGGATGCTAACATGGTTTTCATCTGTCCAAGCGCTTCATCAACGTATAAAGAAAACTGTTCAAATGTAATAATCTTTGCAAGCCAGCCGAAACGTATTAGGAACATATCATAGACCTGTCGAAGCTTAAGTTTACCTGTGCCGCTTCCTAAGTCCTTTTCTGCAAGTGTGACAGCATACAAAAGCCACTCTTTAAGGGCTTTTATCTGCTCTTCTGTCGGCTTGTTGAAAAAGCGGTAACAAATATATACAATCGCTATAACTACCGCTGTAAGGGCTACTATGACGCTCCAATTGTTAATTAGAAAATCCATTGCTTCCTCACTTTCTGATTACCTGTTAGGTAATCTGGCTTTCATCTGTTCCTTTGAGTTTAAAGATTTTAATAAGACCACACGTTACAACCTCACCACCAAAAAAGCCATATACACAGGTGGTGAGGGTGTCGTGTGCAATTCCTGTAACTGTCGATAAGATAAGTTCTATTACTGTGTAGGTCAGAACCACCACTATCGACATTTCCACATATTTAGTTAAATTCCTGTCTGCTTTAGTTCTTCTTGCCATGTTTACTTATCCGATAGATACTGATACAGCCTGTTTCTAGCCTTTAAAAGTTCTTCTTTGTTATCTCCGTTAATAAGCCCATCCATGATAGCTAAAAGTGATTGCTGGATAATCCTTGTGGATTCATCAAGCGTATCGAAATGCTGTGCACCACGATCTAACCGTCTGTCTACTTCTTCCTTCCATGTTTCTAGTTTTTCGATTCTTTCTTTCATTGTATCTGCTGGCTTTGACACAAACTTGCTGAACGTGTAAACGAGTGTGCAGATGGTTGCTAAACTTATGAACATCTGCATAATTGTGATGATTTGGCTAACCCATATAGGCATTTTTGGCAACTCCTTTTCTCAAAAGAAAAAGCCACCACTATTTAAAGTGATGGCTCATTTCTGTATTATTTATATTTTAATTATATCGTATTTTATGCGTGGCGTTACAATTAATTGAATTGGTATACAGAATGATTAGATACAATTATCTTACATTTTACAAATGCCATAGCTCACCTCACTGTATTACTGAACACTTGCAAATAAAGGTTGTCTGCTCTGCTGCTGTCGCTTCTGTCCCGTGTTCTTCCAAATCATAAAACAACGGTAACGCCAAATTGTAACCGTTTGCAAGTCTGATTATATGCGCCGCTTCTCCTGCTACCTTGTCCACGGTTCGCGCATACGAATAAATGTATATACCAAACGGAATATTTAACCGTGCGCACGCGTCCGCATTTTCTTTAAAACGGCTGTCGTCCTGTTTTGCTTCGTCTTGTCCAAATCCACAACGCAATATAACGCCGTCAACGCCTGACTTTTTGACGCGCTCCCAATCAACCGCGCCGTTATGCTTTGATATGTCTATAATTGTTTTCATCTGCTACCCTCTTTTGATATTTATATTTTAATTATATTGTGTTTTACTCATGCGATGCTTTAATGAGTTACAAAATCATTTATCAGTACCGAAAACTTGCTTGTAACTTCATCATTAATGCTAAGTTCTTGCCCCTCGTGCATATGGAAATAAAATTTTAGTCTGTTCTGACTTGTAAAATCCTCTAAGTTAGCCTTAAAATATCCATCATTCATGCCTTGTTCTGCAACAATTGTTAACAATTTTCCATCATTAAGAATGATGTTTCCACGCCTTGTTTCTGCATTTAAAACCATACTCCCAGAATCTTTAGATTGCATTGGTATTAACGTATCAGTATCCCATCCAACGATGGCAGTCTTATAACATTGTATTAATGCCAATGCACTAGTTGTTATACGACAATTTACAAGCGCAACCCACCTCTGTTGGACGGAGTAATTATCTCCTTGGAAAGATACTTTTTTGTATCTTGTAAATGCGGCTTCTTGTGAATCTGCTCTATAAACTGTTGATGTTTGGTATAATACAAGGCTATCAAGCGTTCCCTCTGAATCTACACTTGTATCAAATAACGCATTGTCTTTATATAGTGCAAAATCCTGCACAACTTCATCCCCATGTAAACCGCTTATAAAATCACTTTCGTTATCAATTTTAATAGGGCCTTCTGCATCAGAGTTTTCCCACATAGTAAACCACGAACCATTTATCATTACATATCCCGCAAAAAGGCGCCAAGAATCAAGATTTATGGATTGGTCAACAACTCTTTTTATTACATATTTCGTTTTAGAGTTTGTTAATGTAAGTGTTTTTGAAGATGCTGAATACGTATAACTTGGCTCATTTACTAAGGATTCCAATTTGCTATTAACAACTTCTAAATTTGCATTTAATCCTGTAAAATAACTTGGTTCTGACTTTATGCTATAATCGGATGATGGAACTGTTCCATATCTGTTTTGTTTAAACAAATCAAAGGAATATTTATTCCCCTCTTTTGTCCCTGATAATATGGCGGGATTTCCTGATATTTGATTGATTCTAACTCCTTTGCTAGAATATTCTTTAATAGTTGGTTGAACACCATTCAATGTACTACTAAATACTAATGTTAACCCACTTGGAAACTCTAACAGTTCATGCACACTCGCATGTTGGGTTGATTCTGCCCATTGCCCTTGTTGGGTGTAAAAGCCTAATTCCAAATTATAATTATGCTCTGTATGTCCAGAATTTACATTTTGACTAACGCTTTCAATATCAGCTTTTATCTCTGTATCATCATAGCTTTCGCCATCATCACCCTTTAATGATGCTATCCACTCTGTTTCTGTACCGGCAAAGCCATTATCAACCGCTATCTGATAAGCTGATTTACCGCTTTCTCCTGTATCACCTTTTGCTCCCTTTTCACCTTGTATACCCTGTATACCTTGCGCTCCTGTTGCTCCTGTATCGCCTTTATCGCCCTTATCGCCTTTATCTCCTTTTTCACCTTTTAAATCATTAGCATGCTCGGTAACATAGGCGGCTACCTCATCAACTACTATATCAGATAGTGGGTGTTCGGTCAGATATTCGGTAACAGCTTCAAGAATAAGCTCTGGCTCAACTTCACCTTTTTTCACCTCGTTAATCTTTTTCATGATCTGCTCAAAAAGTGAAGGTGTTAATTTGCTTTCTAATCCCTCTGTTGGTGAACCTGCGACCACTTCAACCGATACAAGGTTAGATGTTATTGTACGCTGTCCATCTGAACCATATACGCCAACTTCAAAAACTCCTGCGCTTCTTAATACCTCACTAGGGATTGTGCAAGAATCGTTATCAAGCAGAACATCATAAGTTATATGGTTCTTCTTGAATGTGGCGCTTTTTTCCATGCCTGCCCATTCCTCAGAAAATGTGAAGCTACAGGAATGCACTTTTCTACTATGCGAAGCGATAACAAGGCTGTCTGTCCTTGCCATTACCTGCTTTGCTACGCTAAACAATAATTCCATAGTTTCGCTCCTTTTTAATAATGCCCCCCTTAAATTAATTATACTTTATCTGTCTGAAAGCCTTATAACAAAATCTCTAAACGAGGTCTTAGGTATAAAGTCAGTACAATATATTCTGCAATCATCAAACACCTTGTAATACTTGCAAGGGTCTGCGTACACATAATCTATAATGTATTCTTTTGATATACCTAAATCATCAATCATTCTGAAAAGGTATTTTCTGATGATCTTTAAAACATCTACGTAATCATCTGCACCATACGCATAGCTAGCGAACTCATAATAGAAGTATGCGTGCAACAAGGTCATAATTACTTGATTTAAAAAAATTATGTTGCCTTTTGCCCCATTCCAGAACGGTTCAGCCGCACATACAAGATAGTCGCTGAAATTCTCGTACAGATACCCTCTACCCTCTGTAGGGCGGCGTGTGATGGATTCTGGATTGTCTACCCAGCAATATGTATAAGCGTTCAGATAATCCCAATCACGCCCGATTTCGTACAGGTGGGATAGTACAAGGGAATTAAAATAGATATCCTCATGGGTTACTAGGTCTTTTTTGAAGTTTACGCCATAAGGTTTTATCAGATTCTTTACAGAATAGAACTTTCCATGTAGCCACGCCTGTTTGTGCACATAATCCTTATACCTAGTCTTGGTTACAGGGTCATATGATCGCATTATGGTACTGACTACATATATTGTATGGTCTGCTTCCTCTATGTACTTTTTAACCGTACTAAAGGCATTATCCTCAAAAAAATCATCTTGGTCGCAAAAGCATACCCAATCCTGTGTAACATACTCCATGCCTTTTCGCCTTGTGTTGCTAGGACAATGTACACTCGTGTCAGTTTCACAGAACACTATATTAAAATCATACTTTTTGAGTATTTCCCTGTACTCCAAGCTATCAGAGTTATCATCTACTACGATTATTTCTAAGTCTTCTTTTGGTATACCTTGCATAGTAAGGCTGTTAAACAGCCCTACTATGGTCTTTTCTGGATTGTGGCATGGGATTATAAGACTAAACATATATTGTTATTCGCTCCAATTCCTTCCAAAGTCTTCATTGCTACCGCTTACCTTTGTAAGTGTGTATCTTACATAGCAGTTAGTTGCACATGAGCCGATACCAATTACAGCATGGTAAGAAGTGCCACCATTTTTATTCGTGTATTCTTCTGCTAGTCTGGAAAGGTTACAACCTACTGTGCCAGCGCTTGCAAGGTTGGCAATGTTTGGCAATGCCTGTGCTGATGTAGTTGTACCTAACCCTTCATCTGATGGGTTAAATGGGGCTGATATAATGTATGAGAACATTCCTCTATATGCCCCTGTGTTAAGCCTTGTATGTGTATGAAGCTGGTATATAGCCCCATCCTCTAGGGTTATTTTGTCTGGCGTTGCTATAAGCTTACCCTTTATGCATCCGTTTACTACATACGGTGCGCCCTTCATGTACACATTACCTTTATCATCCACAGAAAAACAATTTTCGTTTCTGGTCGCTTCTTGGTTTGATGGGCTGTCTATCTCTTTATTGATTGCCTTTACTTCTGAGCCTATCGCTAACATTACATTTTTCGCGCCGCTTAACAGTTCGTTTTGCATGATGTAAGTGTGTCCATGCACACCGATAGCACATGAGTTATTAGCCTGTGCGTATGATGAAGTACCTTGCGCGTGTGAAAAAAAGCCGCTTGCTGTAGTACCATTACCTTCTGCATGAGAGCCTACCTGCAAAGCCTGTGTTTCTAATCCTTCGGCATGTGCATAATTGTTTGTAGCACACGTACCGTTGCCTTCTGCATGGGAATAATTGCCTAAAGCATACGAGTGATAACCTTCTGCGTGGGAATAATTGCCTGTAGCTTTATTACCCGAACCTTCCGATACAGAATTTGTGCCTATTGCGGATTCTGCAACCCTGTCACCTACAGTTAATGCACCCGATAAGGTAACGTGGTTGCTTGCGTTTGAGCCATCGGTTTTCAATCTGCTGGATAGATCAATGGTTTCATTTTCCCATTTATGTGTAGTTGCATTGTAAATTAATATCTGCCCTGCTGTTGGCGCTACAATGTTTGTATCTGGCATTGCTGAAAGCGAAGAGCCTGCGCCATTTGTTATCTGGAAAGTCGATGTAAAGCCATCCTCAAAAGTGATTGTGTATGTATCTACATTGTTTTCGGTTCTGGTCTTCTCGATACTTTCTACACCTGCCGCCCTTGGAATGTACAAATGAAATATAGGATCTGTGTTAGTTCCTGTGTTGGTTATACGTGGGCTTTGGTCATAATCGATAATTGTGATATCTGCTATATTTACCGTAATGCTTGCATCTACTTCGCTATCCACAAACTGACTTGTAGCAGTATTCCACACGTACCAATTGCCATTAGCCCCTATATAGGGTGGATGGGTGGTTAATGTTTCCAAAGCTGTTACAAAATCGTCTGATTGTTCAAGATAGCTTCTAAGCTGTGGAAGTACCTCTAATACTCCGTTGGCTAACTCCAACACTCTATCATCCAGATCGTCAAGCCCCTTTGACATAGCATTTAAGTTAGTTTCGTTTAATGCAGGTGCGGTGTTGTTACTAAAATCAATCCTATCATAGACTTTCTGCATTTTTGTTCTCCTTTAAAATACGTCAACTATACCGTTTTCATAGGTATCTTGTAAGTTCTGTATACCTTCCAACGTCCTTTTTAAGACATATGAAGTGTGTGTCTGCCCTTGTCTGTCTACAATTTCGATTTCATCCCCTGTTTCAAGGTAAGGCAAGCCAGAAGCCCACATCTCAAACGGAAACCATCGGATATTACGCATTTTTTCTACCATTGCATCTGCATAAGCTCCAACCTGTTCCGCTGTCCATATTAGATTTTTGAATAACCAATTATCACTAAGGTTGTAATTTGTCGTGCCATGCGTGTTGATGGTTCTTTGTAGCGTAAAATCTACTTTTTGGTTGTTTTCGTCTAACCCTTGGTAAGTAATAATTAAATACTTAAACGATTGCTCACCGCCATCATCTGTCCATAGCTGACTATAAGATGACTTAATAGTGCGTTCTTTAGTTCCGCTAGGGTACAGGGTATCTTCTGGATATAAAGTATCTTGCGGATATAAGGTCGGATTATTCAATTCTACACCGCTGAAAAGGTCGGTTTCTCTGTCCAACTTTCCAAACTGACAGGATAATTCATAATCAGCGCCAATAATTTCACGTAATGTAAAATCTGAAAGCTGTGAAGGGTTAACCATGATTTTTTCAGCTTCGCTTATGCCTGTAATCTCATAACAATGAAACCAATACGGTACAGGGTCAACGTGTCCATGCCTTCCATATTCTGGCATATCTTCACCGTTTGGGAACTTAAAAGTAGGGTAATATCTTTCATCGCCATAACTGTAAAAATATTTATAATCCGCACCATCATAATACTGCATATTATAAATATTCCCCGATGTTGTATCTGTGCATTCGGATAAGCTACAGCCCTGCCACAGCACAACTTCTATTGCATTAGTGATCGTTTTCCCAATAATATCAGCAAACGTTCCATTTGCCTTATTCCTTAAAAAAGCGGCATCTGAATATATTTTGCTTGTGTTATCGCTATATATAATTTCTATAGCCATCATATGCCGCCAACCATTAGAACTATTAGCTACCCAATTCAAAAAAGTAGTTGCATTTACCGTTAATTCTGAATCATTTATAAGATTAGATACATAATCCACAAAATCACTTTCCCAACTAGCTAAATCATAATCGGTATTAATAGTGTAAAACTTTGTAGGGTCTGTCACATAGCTCCACCCATTAGCCGATGGCATTAAATAAAACGTGGTATTCCATGCATTGCCTGTTGACCTAAATAGATTAGCACTGTTTATAGGTGTGCTATTTGTGTTTTGTGATGTTAGTTTTGTTGAAAGATACTCGAATCCGTCTGATTTTAACCTGTTTGCAGTTTTAATGGTTTCTTTTTGTACAGGAATAATCTGATAATTATTTAGTAACATTTTTTGTATATCATAGATAGATATAGGCAAACTTTTATCGTGCAAGCTATCTAATATCAGATTATTGGCTTTTTCATCCAGATAGTCGCTCATAAGCTTGTTATAGGCGGTAACTTTCCTAATTCCTGTGCTAAACTGCATGGGGCATTTTTTGACCGTATAAAAGCCCATAGGGATGGTATACCACTGCTTCTGTCCTTCTGCGTCCTTATACTGCACATCTATAAACGCCTGTATTCTTCTACCGTTAATATCTGGCAAGCCGAAATACTGAAACTCTAATGATGTACCCTCACACAGCCCGAACTTAAGCACATCACCAGACGCTAAACGCTCATCAAAACATACCTTTTCACTTTTCAGATTGTTGTTATCAATAGTAAAATCTACCGTATCATCATCGTTAAGTACGTTAAACCTGTAGTTTTTAAGCAGGTTATTTTCTCTTAGTGCGTCCTTTACTCTTGTCGGTACATCAATCATATTATTGTTCCTCTATTTCCACATTGATAATATCGAGATATTCGCCATTGATTAACTCACGGTGTTTCTTGCCTTTAAACTCAAAATAGGCGGTTATAGCTTGCATGATGTTTTTATTCTGCACGTATACAAGCAGAGTAACTACATTTTCAGTGGTTGCCGCTTCCCAATTCTGTAAAAATGCTTGCGTGGTCATACCGTCCCGACCGTATAATGCTATATCGAAACTGCCACTTACTTTATCCCTGACAAATACCCTGTGTTCTCTGAAATTGCCATCCTGCCAAGAACCACCGTATATTTTTTCTGCATTAACCTTGTACGACTTAGGGCTAATGTGTTCTGTTATGTCAATTCCATTTACTGATACAAGCATTTATTACCTCCTTACACAAATGAAGCTTCGCCTGTGATCTGCTTGTTTCTACGTGCTTCATTCTGTATTACCTTAAACATTCTCTTTGCGTCACCGTCCAGCACTACAGTTACATCCTTGTTTGCAATCTCCTGTAACAGATTTACTATATCTTCCTGCTTATCTGCATTGCCGCCACTTACACTATCTACGTCAAGCGTTGCGCTGTATGCATTGTTCATAAGCTTTTCAAGCTCTGGCGCTTTTACGATATCATCGTAGAAGTCAAAGTTTCGTGTAATTGCTTCTTTTACAAGGTGTGCGTTCTGGTCTATACCCTGTGCAAAAAGCTGTAGCATATCTGGTGCAAAAGTATGAAACCGTGAAAGAGGACCTTTTTCTGGTTCACTGAACCCGATCAGGCTCTTAATAGTATCAGCCACTGAACCAATAGCATCGCCAACCTTGCCGATACCATTTTTGATTCCAGATACAAAGTTGTCTATAAGGTCTGAACCCCATGTTAAAGCGCTATTTATCAGCCCCGAAACTGTAGTTTTGATACTGTTAAAAGCTGTAGAAATAGTGGTTTTCATGGTGGTTAAGGAAGTTGAAACCTTTGTAACCGCTGTAGAAAATCCATTAGCTATAGTGGTTTGTACGGTCGTTATGGCTGATGAAATAGTAGTTTTGACCGTATTAAAAGCTGATGTGATCTTTTCTTTTATGCTGTTCAGTTTAGTGCTTATCGTGGTCGTTATCGAAGTCCAGACGGTTGTAATTGTCGTGCTTATGGTTGTTAAAACCGTTGTGATGGTGGTTTTAATAGTGTTCCAAGTGGTTGTAATAAAGGTCGAAATAGCTGTTACTACGGTTGTTACTGTAGTTTTAATGGCGTTCCAAGCTGTATCTATTGCATTTCTGACAGTTTCGTTATTGTTATAGAGGTAGATAAGAGCCGCCGCTAATGCCGCTACAGCTACTACAATAATTCCAATAGGATTAGCCGCCATAACTGCATTTAAAGCCGCCTGTGCTCCTGCTACAAGGTTTGTAACACCCTGTACAGCCGCCATAGCTATCTGATAAGCCCCAGCCGCTACAGCCTGTGCTTGTGTAGCCACTGTAACAAGTCCTATAGCTGTTGCAATGCCTGTAAGAGCCGCTACAAAAACATCTGCTCCGTCACTTCCAGAAGTAAGCCACTCAGCAAACTGTACGCCCATGTCAACTACAGAAGCCAAACCTTCAAGGAATAAGCTCACGCCCTCGCCTATCAGCGTAATCCCTTCTGAAAATACCGCCATAGAATCATTTAAAGCATCACCGCTATCTATCCACTCTGTAAACTTGTCTATTACGCCGCCTACTGCGTCTGAAATAGGACTAAAAGCTTCTACAAGTGTTCCAAATGAACTTTTAATACCATCTACAGCGGTTGTTACAGATGTTTTCAGACCTTCCCATGCAGTACCAAAGCTTGAATTGCTCATAGCGCTGTCGATTTCGTCAAAGATTGAACCTATCAAAGCAGGTACGGTGTTTATTATGGTCTGTCCTACTGTGGTTAATAGGGAAGTGCCAGCACTAACAGCGCTTGGAAGTATAGCCGCTATCAATTCTGGAATTTTCTGTGTTACATATGGTGCGGCTTGTGCGATAAAATCACCAATACCGCTTAGTGTAGCTTCTACTCTTGGGATTACTTGATTTAATAAGCCCTCACCCTCATTTTCTCCAAAAATAGAGGTTAAAAGGCTGTCAAAAGCGCCGCCAAGATCGCCACCACCTGCAATAGCTGTGATAACATTTTGCCACGCCGCCTTAGTTGCCGCCGCACTTCCTTCAATGGTTCGCATTGCTTCCTTGCCTGTCGTGCCAGCTATTCCCTGTGCTTCCTGTACGCTTTCGATAGCTGTTATGATATCCGAGAAACTGTCTATCGTTAAATCGGAGTTTTCACCGATTGAAGCTCTATACTCATTAGCATCGGCTATGAGTTTCAACATACCGTCTTTACTGCCCGAGTATCCGAGCTTTAAATTATCAAGCATGGTATAGTTTTCACGCGCGAAACCTTTAAAAGCGTTAGATACGTCCTCAAAATTTGAGCCAAACACGTTCACATTGTCGCTCATTGCCCTCATAGCTACATCTGTCATGTCGGCGGCTTTGTTTACATCACCGTCCAATGAGCTGATAAGTGAAGCACTAAACTGTGTTGCGGTTTCCATGTACTCGTTAGCGCTCATTCCAGCGGTTTTATAAGCATCGTTAGCATATGCCTGTAGCTTCTGCGAAGCGTCACCGTAAAGCTTATCTACACCACCCACAAGCTGTTCATAGCTGGCATAGCTCTTTACAGATTCCATAGCAAAAGCCCCAACCGCTGTGGTAGCTGTGCCAATTGCCGCCGCACCTGCTTTCATAGCGGTTTTCAATCCACTTCCCAAGCCACTAGCAAGCCCTTTGCTCTTGGTTATTCCATCTTCTAGCCCCGATGTGTCCGCTCCGATTTTAACGAAAACATCCATTAAACTCATGTTGTAGCCCTCTTGTTAATCCTGTTCCAAATGTCAGCCGCTATTACATCGGCTGGTCGGTTGTCTTCTTTTGGTTTAGGTGGTGGGTTAAGTATATCTATCCATCTTGTTTTGATCGTCTTACCGTAATCTACTACACCCTGCATACCTACTAAGTGTGTTGTATTTTCGGCAATCGCCATTAGTGCATCACTTACATACACCTTAAAAGCTTTTTCCTCGTTATCCAATTTGAGCGAAGATATGCAATGTTCTATCACATACCCTCGCCCAAGAATGTCTAGTAATTCAAGATTTATGCTTTCGATGCATCTGAAATATTCATCTGCCCCAGCGTTGCCAATGAAGTAAAAAAATCAAGTACCACCTTATCACTTATGAGCGTGTTTAAAGCTGTCAGATAATCAGATATCTTGTAATCATCTACATGCTCTGGCTCTACAAAGCAACAAAGTCCAAGAACCTCAAGTGTTTCTTCTGGATGTTCCTCAAGGATTGCATCAAGCATAGCGGAAAGATTTTTCTTTACCTGCTCAGAGGTAAGCTTTTCATTTCTCTCTGCAATTGCCTTGCACTCTTCCTCTGTAGCTCCTATTGGTACTGCTTCAAGTGCTGGCATCCTCTTTCTGATATTCAAAATATCTGTGTCTGTAAGCCATTTTTCTACAGATTTTTTAATTTTATTGGTCTGTCGAAGGAACTCCGATGGCTTACATGTTACTAACGTCTTTAATTCGCTCATTTTTCATTACGCTCCTGTGTTCTGATTTGTTGAAGGTGCTGGAATGTCGTAAATCTCCATAGGCATTACATCCTGTGCATCTATGGAAACGTGACCTGTTACCTCAATCTGATTTGTACCCTTGCC
>JAEIGA010009503.1_pt1 | contig 14726 bp, 10 predicted proteins | sample 9270691 | NCBI WGS metagenome assembly JAEIGA01 (sample SAMN17057246, study PRJNA624740) | gut metagenome | biome: biome; isolation source: fecal sample | host: Bos grunniens | place: China: Xizang | collected 2019
AAACATTCGGATAAGTGTTCTATAGTTGGAGGAATTTATTATGTACCGGTCTTAGATGATAAGGGGTCTGTAACTTATAATGGACAATCAGTATCATTCTGATCGTCGGAAATTTAAAAAACAATCTAAAGTATTATTATAGTCATAACTTCTCGAAGAGAAAGATTATATTTACATTAAATTTTACCCGTATGATGAGGTCTATAATTATTTCAGCCTGTCTGGCAATATTATTCTCTTGCTCTACTAAAAATGTAGAGCAGTGTGTAACTCTTTTTGATGCGGAGGATTTTACTGCAGAAGTTGATGGCAAGACAACTTCGCTGTATACATTGAAGGCGGGAGAAATCCTTATGCAGGTAACCAACTTCGGCGGTCGCGTGGTATCGTTATGGGTTCCGGATAGACATGGTAACTATGAGGACATCGTTCTTGGTTACAACAACATTGATAATTACATCAACAATCCGGGAGAACGCTTCCCGGGTGCTGTAGTTGGCCCTTATGCCAACCGTATTGCAGATGGTACTTATACCATCGGGAACGAGAGGTATGACTTCCCAAAGAATAATAATGGCCAGACCCTCCATGGAGGACTGAAGGGCCTTGATATGATTGTGTGGGATGTCGATTCTGTTACAGAGAATCAGATTGTACTATCAGTGATATGCCCTGACGGACATGACGGAATGCCTGGCAACAGAAAAATTGTCATGACCTACACCCTGACCCCAGATAATGAGTTCAAGGTTGACTATGTTGCTGAAACTGATAAGGCGACCCATGTAAACATATCCCACCATTCGTTCTTTAATCTCAAGGGCGAGGGTAATGGAACCATCAATGATCATGTGCTTTATATCAACGCGTCAAAGACCACACCTGTTGATGCGGTGCTCATTCCTACAGGTGAGATTGCAGATGTGACAGGTACTCCGTTTGATTTCCGCGAGCCAAAGGCTATCGGAACTGACCTTGCCGTTGAGAATGAACAGCTGACAAATGGTGCGGGATATGATCACAACTGGGTCCTTGACAGGAAGAGCGACTCCGGACTTGAACTTGCTGCATCAGTTTGGGAACCTATGTCAGGCAGATATATGGAGGTCTGGACAGATCAGCCTGCGCTTCAGTTCTACGGCGGAAACTTCTTTGACGGCAGCACTTACGGAAAATACGGAAAGACATTGAACTATCGTGAGTCTATTGCACTTGAAACCCAGAAGTGTCCTGACTCACCTCACCATGCTCACTTCCCGTCAACCCTCCTGATGCCAAATGACAAATACACCCACGTCTGCATTTATAAATTCGGAATCAGATAGTTTTGTACTGAGAAGCTGACAACGAATAAGTGACCTGAACTCTGAAAGATAAAACTTTCATGATTCAGGTCACTTTCTTTATAGAGTATTCAACAAATACGATACAATTACCGTATCTGCAGAATCAGCCTATTCGGGTAGTTAGATATTATTGCATCTACACCCAACTCCACCATCTTATTTATATCCTCCGGAGCATCCACAGTCCAAGGGACTATCTTCATACCTTTATCGTTACAATACTGCACAAGAGATGCGTCTGTTATTGAGAAATGAGGACTAAGCCATGTAGGAGTAAAATCCAACTTTGCCATAGCAGCCTCGATATCAGTCACATCTGCATGTACAAGATATGAAAACTTGACTTCAGGATATTTTGAATGCATATAATTCAAAGCACGGGTATCAAAGCATTGCACCACCAGACGATCACCAAGCTGCTTGCTTAGCAGGACTTCCATGCACGCATCTGAAAGAACCTTATAGTCAGCCCAATCCACACCTTCTCCTAAGCCTTCCTTAGACTTGACTTCAATGTTATAACGCATCGGAGAGAAAGAATTCTCTCTTGTGTATGCCTCAACATAATCAATCAGATCGCTCACAAGAGGCTTTACAGCAGGAAAACACGCCTTATCCGGCCAAACATCGCAGGAACGCGAACCTACGTCATATTTCTTTATATCCTCATAACTTATCTTATATAGCCACTCCTTCGGATCTGCCTTCATTACCAGAGAACTATCCGGACGAATCGAGTATCTCGGATGAAAATATGGATCGTGGGACACGACAACCTGACCATCTGCACTGAGGACAAGGTCCAGTTCCAGAGTATTGACACCAAGATCAATAGCAGAAATCATAGCATCAAGAGTATTCTCTGGCATAAGACCGGCACCTCCCCTATGTGCCTGAATATCGATATAGTCTGTCAAGTCAACATCGTATGTAAATTGACGGCCGAAGATTCCTTTAACAATCAAAGTCACTTGATCAGCATACTGACTTGGAACGGCCATATAGCACCCCTTACTCTTTTTATCCATCGATCCCATAGCCACGCCATCCTGACACCATTCAACATCATGATACAAGTTGAAACCAGAAATCTTCATAACAACAGCATTGGGGTGTGTAGCAGTCTGTCCCATTCCAATGACTGAAACATTTTCTTCATTGATACAACTGCAGACACAGAATACTGAAAACAGAAAAAAAACTAACCTTTTCATATACACTCTACTTTTCTGATTTCATAGTCAATAAACAAAGAACAACACCGAGTGACGCACCTATGACCATAGACATATTTGCCATATTCCAACTGTGATCGGCAATGCCTCCCACGATGATTTTAGACAACAGAGAGTCACCGATAAGGTATCCGGAAAGTCCTACGAAACCAGCTGCTGTACCGGCGGCGTTCTTCGGTACAAGATTCAAGGCTTGAATCGTCACCAAAGCTACCGGACCATAAATGCAGAAACCGATGATAATAAGAGCCACATAAGCCCAGATCTTGGCTGCAATACCTGTAACATCTGCCAATAATGGAATCTGCCAATAAATAAGCGTTCCCACCAACACCAAAGCCATAAAAATAATAGTAGGAGGAGCGCACTTGCCCTTGAAGAACTTGCTTGAAATCCATCCGCAGGCGATGGTTCCCAAAGCACCGACGTAATTGTGGATTGAAAATGCCACCTTACATTCGGCCTTGTCCATGATGCCGGATTCCTGAAGGAATGTCGGAGACCAATCGCCCACTCCGTATCTTACCATATATACAAAAGCGTTCGCCAGAGCGATCATCCACACCCATTTATTCGTAAGGACATAGTCAAAAAGAAGCGTCTTGAACGGTACCTTCTCTCCGACCTTCTCTTTTGTCTTTACGCCAGAATGGTCATTACGCCAATCAGCAACAGAAGGCAAACCACAAGATTCCGGCGTATCCCTCAATGCCCACCAACAGAACAAAGCAAGCACGAGAGCAAAGCATGAAGGCACAATAAAGTCGGCTCTCCATGTCTGAGAAATACCCATATCAGCAAAGAGAGTCACACCGAAAAGGGCAATGATTCCCAAAGAACCGGATCCTATTGTGTGGGAGGTATTCCACAATGACATCTTAAAACTCCGCTCGTTATTAGAGAACCAATATGCCATCACACGTCCACATGGAGGCCATCCCATACCGGACAAGACTCCGACAAGAAGCATGACGCCAAAGAGCATTGCAACATTGATTGCAGGATTGGTTGCAGAATACGGCAGGAAACCTACTGACATCATCACCAATGAAGCTATGACAAGTCCGACAGAGAGGAACTTCCTTGCGTCTGAACGGTCGGATAATGTTCCCATAATGAACTTGCTGAATGCATAGGCAATCGACACAGCAGATGCCGCGATTCCTATACCCTGCTTATCAATCAAGCCTTCAGCTATCATATCTGCTGAAGCCAAAGAAAGATTCTTGCGAACTAGATAATAGGCAGCATATCCTATGAATGCTCCTAAGAACACTCGGAAGCGCATTGATTTGAAGACCTTGTCTATCTTCTCTTTTGGAAGAAGCGGTCTAGCCTGAGGCGGATCAAAAAATCTACTCATATAACCTGATATTATTCCCAATCATCCGAACGGAACGGAGATGCCGGGACACCAAAACAATTAAACAACGTAGCCTCAGACCAATTCTTCATTCCATAGCGTACAGCAACAGGATTTGGAACTTCAGGGCACTGATATACCTTGATTTTCTTCCGATCTCCCCCGAGAAGGCGTGCCTTAGCTGGATAAAATACGCCATCCTCTCCTGCAAGTTCGAATCCATCAAGGTCTGTGCTTATTGGGCTGAGTCCCATTTCCCCCACCTCAAAAGTCACGAATGCCATACCGTCCTTAAATTCAAATGTTCTGGCTATTGGAGCCTTTGCATCAAATCCGGTTACTTTATAATCATTTACCAGGGCAAGATATGATAAACGTTCGCCTACAACCTTTTTATTTGCAGGATGAATACAAGCTAACTCCCCTGCATCGTGTGTAGCTGCCATACCGCTGTAAGGTATGACATCCAAAGTCTGAGCCTGTGCCCACATCATATATCCACCCTCCGGTTTATCTGGACCGCCGTATTTATAAGGAGCAATCTGCGTAAAATAAAAAGGCATCTGATCATTTCTCCACTTCTCGCGAAGCATCTTGACAAACGCAGGCTGAAGTCTCTTATATAAGTTGTGAGCCCCGAGGTTTGAGCATCCTTGATACCAGATGAAACCCTTGGCAGTAAACGGAACCAAAGCGTTCAACATACCGTTATAGCAAACTGACGGCACACGATGAGCATTCTTTTCCGGCCATTTCTTCATGTCATTGACAGACATGTCGACCTCATCAGAAAACTCCCTGCGCAGAAGGTCTTCACTCATCCATGCTTCGATGGGGGTTCCACCCCATGACACATTGATTATGCCAACAGGGATACCAATTGTATCATATAAACGCTTCGCAAAGAAATAAGCCGTTGCACTTGCGTTCGACACCCCGTCAGGAGTATGTTCATACCATTCAGCAGTGCAATCCTCCTGTGGTTCAAATGATTTCGTCCTCTTAAAATTACACGACCTGATAGGTGTTGAAGGCTTTGCATTAAGGATATAGTCCACGGATCCAGCTGTAGGCTGTCCTTTAAAGCCCTTCATAGGCATCTCCATATTAGACTGTCCCGCACATATCCAGACTTCACCAATGAGGACATTCTTCAAGGTAACATCTTCGCCATCATTGAAAGTGACCTCATATGGTCCGCCAGCAGCAGGTGTAGCCACACGTGCAAACCATTTACCATCATCACCTGCAACTGCCAATATCTTAATGTTAGACCATGTTGTAGAAATCACCACAGTAGCATCGGGGTCTGCCCAACCCCAAACAGCAACTTGAGCCTGCTGCTGGAGTACCATATTGTCAGCAAAAAACGAAGGCAACTGCACTTTCGCATCAATCTGAAGAAAAGACAGAATACCTAAGAAAATAATTAAACAACGTTTCATCTTTTATTTAGTTTTATAGTTGATTCCACATCAAGCGCATCGGCCAAGATTGAGATCGAATTCTCAACTTTTATATCAGCGCCCATTTCAATCTGCCATTTACAAGTCTCGCAATCTGTTGCAACCAGATCCACATCATAGTCACGAATCTGACGGAACAATCCTTCTCCAATCTTCTGCGAATCCTCATAATGCTCCTTCTTGAAGCCGTAAGTTCCTGCTATACCACAGCATTGAGAGTCCAGCAGCTGAAGATTTACGCCAGGAATCATACGTAGCAACGAAGTAGAATAGACTGACCAGCCCAGTTTCTCCATATGACAAGGTGTGTGATAGGCAATGCGTTTGCGATAGTCATCCCTGAAGACAAGCTGCACCTTACCGGAATCTATCACTTCATATAGATACTTGGTCGCCAACAGGATACTATCACGTACATCTGAATTGTCGATTCCCAGAATATGGTCATATTCGTCACGCATTGTAAACGTACATGTCGAGCTGGTAGTGAGTACCTTCTCCCCTCTGCTGGCGGCCTTCCTTATACTGTCAAGATTTGTTTCTGCCTGCCTTGTCGCCTGTGCCTTGAATCCATTGGATATAAGTGCTACACCGCAGCACTTCTCTTTTTCCAAAAGGTTGACGCCAATCCCGATGGCATTCATGATTTTCACAAAATCCTTAGCCAACTTAGGATAGTTGTAGTTTGCATAGCAGCCATGGAAGTAGCTGACCTTTTCCTGGTATTGCTCCTGGCGTTTAAGAGCATGACGTTTGAACCAGGTCTCGAATTTATGAGATGCATATTTTGGCATTGAACGATGATGATCTACGCCTAGAGCAGCATCCAACAGTAATTTTACTGGTTTAGATTCAAGGGCGATATTGACAACTGGAGCGATTGCCGTTGCCATCGTTCCCATTGTATCAGTATTTGCCAGAATCCTGTCTCTCAGCTTCGGATCACGAGTACCATACTTAAGACGTGCAGACTGGATTATATCTCCAATCTTTACATTCGAAGGGCAGGCAACCTCGCAACGCTTACAATTCAGGCACAGTTCCAATGCCTCATCGTAGTAGGACGGATTTTTCAGTCTATAACGCTCACCATCCGGACCTGCCTGCTTCGGACCCGGATAATCAGGATTGACAGCCACTACCGGACAGTATACCGTACACACGGTACACTTTATACATTGTTCAAAACTTGTATCTATCTTTGATTTGGACATGATTTCTTTATTGTTTCAGGTCAAATGCTTAGGCTAAACGCCCATGATGATGGATGACACATGCATAGATGTCAGTATTGATACTCCTGCACCGGATCCCTCCTTCAAAGGATTGAAACCACTGAGAATAGAGCCTACTGCATATAGATTATTGATTGCCGAGCCTTCCTTATAGACGCGGAATGTATTATCAGTGCGAACGCCGAAACTCATGTACGGCTGAGCAGAAAACATATCGCGTGAGTACCATTCTGAACGGTCGGTCTTACAGTCCACATCAAGCCCAAATACCGTCTCCCTGACACCATCAATACTTGTCGACAGACCCTTACTGAAAAACGAGCCGGACGCCAGGATAAAGTTATCCGCATGGAATCCTGTGGAGCCGTGATTCACCGTATAGATGGTCTTCAGGCTGCCGTTCTCGAAATCCCCGCCTGTAACGGAATCACCGAGCATATACATGCCACCAAGCTTGGTGAAATGCTTGCGAAGCATCATCTGCAGACGGATGCCAGGCACAGAAGGAGGCAGCGTCGCGAGGAAATGAAGTGGTCTGTCCACCTTTTCCTTAAGCAAGACTACATCGCTGCAGCCGTTCAGACCGACAACTGACGGCATCAATACAGCATCCACATCCTTGGCATACTCATTTATCCTAGCCGCCAACTGACCGATCAGGCCGGCAGAAATAGTCTTTGCGATATTCGTAGAACGCATTTCTGTCGGATTCTCGCGCAACTTATCCAACTCCGGCATGCAGATAGTATTGATAACACACTCCACACCATGCTCAGCAAGACCTGCCGCCACATAACGTGGATGAAAGTCAAGAAATCCCTCAACATTAAGTAGCGCGACCTTCTTCCATGGGATGTTTCCATCAAACGCTATATCTGCGTATTCATCCATTGTCAGCCAAGCCTTCTTGAGAACTCCCAGCGGAGTCAGGCGTAGATGATTCCGCTCAGAATTTCCTTTAAGAGTAATGCCGACCTCCTTGAATAGTGGCTTCACTTTGTCAGCATACTCAATAAGTTTTCTATGTTCTATCTTTGAGTAAGGATGCTCCACTGGCAGACATCGGATTGCATCAAACGGCTTTTCCGAGCCGGAATGAAGCTCGAAGGAACCTGAAAAGAAATGAAGGGCACTCTGTCCCGAAGAGACAATCATGCATTTCTGACCCTTTCTACAGAGTTCAATTCCTGCGACAAGCCCGCTCAGGCCTCCACCTATTATTATTGTATCGAACTTCATTTACTTTTCCTCCATCTTATTGAACACATCCAGTCCACATACCCCCTCATATATCCAAGAAGTAAACTGTGCCTCCGATAAGGTCTCGCCCCAAGCCACCGGGAACATTCCCTTCCATCTTTCATTCATGAACAAGGCAAGGTCAGTAATACTCTTTCGTGCACAAGCATCAGATTGGGACAGAAGTCCGGCTGCGCGGCATGCACAGAGTTCTCCCTGACAAGTTCCCATTCCCACACGTGTACGGCGACGCAGATTCAGAAGATTTCTTGCCTCAAGTCTATCAATTGCATACTTCACCTCAGCGACGCTGACACCTTCACATTCACACACAAGTGACTCATCCTTATTATCTTTAAATGAGATATCTGAAGTGTTGGTTCCATGGCGGCCATGAGCTGCCTTCTGTCCTATACCAACTGAGAAAATCTTTCCAGCCGTCTTCGGGTCTTCTGCTTCTGAGCCAGGAAGGGGGATATCTGCAGTCTGGCACTTTTGAGGGGCACCCAACTTGCGACACGCAATATCTGTCGCCCATTCAGCCATAAGGCGGTAAGTCATCAGTTTACCCCCCGTGATGGTTATCAAGCCCGGAAGGCTATCCCTAGTCTCATGATCAAGACAAACGATTCCACGGCTTATACTGCGACCAGACGGGTCATCATCAGAAGCGACCAAAGGACGTACACCAGAATATGCTCTGAGAATACGAGTGTGAGCAAGTTCCGGTGCAAGTTTAGAGCCCTCTCGCAAGAGTACATCTACCTCCTCCGGTGTAACTCTCATATCGTCTATCTGGTCATACGGAAGACGGCTTGAAGTCGTTCCGATTAAAGATATTGTATCACCAGGTACAAGGATATCTGCATCAGCCGGTTTGCGGCAACGATTTATCACCATATTGTTTACGCGATGACCGAAGATAAGCAAAGCTCCCTTTGCCGGGAACATATTGACCTTCACACCCGCCATTTCAGCTATCCTATGACCCCAGATACCGCCTGCATTGATAACCAAACGGCTACGGAATATCTTCGTTTCCTTCGTATGCTTATCATACACATCCACTCCAACTACTCTGCCCCATTCTTTCACAATTCCTATTACCTCATGATTCTTCAATATCTCTGCTCCATGCAGACGTGCGTCAAATGCGTTCGCGACAGTCAGGCGGAACGGATCCACTGCTCCATCCGGGACCTTCACTGCTCCTATGAGAGACTTATTGACAGAAGGTTCCATACGGATTGCCTCTTTCGGATCAAGAGCCTCTGCCCGGATACCAGCCTCAATACATGATTGTATAAAAACATTCTGATAGTCCAGATCATCCTCCGGAAGGGTGATGAACAGTCCGTCAGTCTCTTCTACACAATGCCTGGCAATCTTCCTGAGAATCATATTCTCCCGGATACACTCTTCTGCAGACTCCAGATCAGTAACCGCATAGCGGGCTCCACTATGAAGAAGACCATGATTGCGGCCTGTTGCACCCGCTGTCAGATCATGGCGCTCCAGAAGCAGAGTCTTAAGTCCACGCATTGCGCAATCTCTTGCTGTTCCGGCACCTGTTATTCCTCCGCCTATGATAATTACGTCGTATTCTTTCTGCATTACCATCAAATAATTAACAACTGCAAAATTAGAGATTTTCCACCCAATGTGCATATACACACCAATAGGAAAAATAAAAATTATCTTTATTCAAGATATTCCTTGATAAATTGTTCGCGGACAGATCTATTCTCATGCTTCCATCTGTTATAACAGTTTTCCGGCATCTTATGCTCATGATGAGGACGATACGGGAAGAATACAATACTCTTGTCTCTTGTCCTCGCATTATTAAACCCAGCAGCAACACAGCTCGGAGGACATGTATAATCCACCAGTCCAGCCTCAATAAACATCTTGGCCTTACTTAACGACAACAGTATGGCTCCGTCATAATATGGAAGGACATCTTCATAAATCTGAGGATCGGACGAATACTTGACCGGCCAAGAACCCCTTCTCTCAAGCAAAAGTCCAGCAACATCCATAAAGGCAGGAACCCTAAGATTTATAGCAGTGACCCTTTTATCAATACCTGCAAGCGCTGCAATCTGCGCACCGCCCTGACTTTCTCCATATCCTAAAACCCTCTTTCTGTCCCACTGAGGAAGCGAAACAGCATAATCAAGAGCACGAACCATTCGCAGATACATAAGACGGAAATAGAAATCATCATGGCCCATAAGCTCCCTTGAAGAATAGTCCTTAAGTTCATTTTTCTCCAACTGTTCGTAATACTCCTGCGGCTGACCATTGAGCATTCCATGCGCATTAATATCTAATGCTATTGCACCATTATATCTGGTGGCTGCTGCAACGACGGTTTTGATATCTGATTTGCACCAACTACCTTTCACACCAGCAGCATGAGCTATGATTACAATCGGGAGTGACTTTGGTTCCACATTCTTCGGATAAGCAATGTAGCCTCTTACTGGGGCACCTTCCGGCATAGAAATTTCCAAATCAAAGCACGACACATCCTTGTTATCTATCTGATCTTCAGGCACAGGAGTCAACTTGTATTCAAGTGGCATCTTTCGCATCTGCTTCACCTGCCTTTTCCAGAATTTCTTCAAGTCCTTAGGCTTGTCATATCCAGGCACCATAGCATCAGGACATACAATAGCGCCGACAATCGATGATTTCCTGTAATCCCTATCCGCACCTGACTCTCCAAAAGTGAACACATAATTCACCGGCTTTGTACACACATCAGCATAGACAAGATGGCGTCCGACCGGCAAACGAAATTCCTTCTTGATGACATCCCTCAGCATATCCTCCTGCACTATAAATTCTTGCACTGCCTGACACTCAGGGGTAACATCAGCCCAAACTTTGATCGAATCCCCCAGAGCATAGACACCATCACTGCTGTTGATTTCAAGCTGCGCCGCTGTATACTGAGCATTAGAAACAAATGGAAAGAGCGTCCCGAAAACGAATATGAAAAGCCTCTTCATCATATAGACCATTAATGGAGAAGTTTCTTGTTAGTTTCTATGTTCTCAACTCGCAGTTTACGCTCTTTAGATGACAACTTTTTCTTAGTGATCAATCCTCCTTCAATCTTGATCTGAGCATTGACACATTCAACCTCAGTATCAACATCAACATTTCTGAATACGATATTGGTGAAAGGTGCCGCCTGTTTAGCCCAAAGCTTCGATGTATATTTAACTTTGCCGCATACACCATCAAATACAATATCCTTTATTGTTGCCGCAGGAGAGTACATGTGATGAATTCTAACAAGTTCATTAGCCTGAACTCTGATATTCTGGAATCTGATGCCATATATATCAGTACCTCGATTACCGCGGCCATAAGCTGCAACAATATTGAAGGCCTGTTTTGTGTCTGAGATGGTCAGATTAGAAAAAACAGCATCATGAATATTACCCTCACCTACTCCAAGACGAATAGCATTGCAACTTGATGACAAATTACAATTAGTCACTGTAACCCACTCACAGTCCTGTGGATTGGACAATTTATGCGCTGCCGAAGCCCTCAAAGTAATACAATCGTCAGATGTGTCGATCCTACAATTTGAAATAGTCACATAGCGGCAACGGTCGATATCGATGCCGTCGCCATTGAACGTATGATAATCATGACGTCTGGTGTGCACATAGCAGCCATCTATCCATACTTTATCACAATTAAGGATAAAGAGGCTCCAATATGGAGAATCTGCTATTTCAACATCCCTAATTCTGATATTCTGGCTATCAACGAACCAGATCATCTGACCAGGCCTGCCGGGAATCTTTGATTTTTTAGACCAACGTTTGCCATTCTCATCAAGCATAAACGCATCTGAATTGCCATCAATACGTCCCGGTCCTGTTATGCTCACATTTCTGACACCAACTCCCAAAATGAGATGACCGCCGCTTATATAGTCGCCACCCTTTATCTCAGCCTCATTCTGAGAACAGCAGTTTTCATCACAATAATCCTTTAGATCAGAACTTCCCTTAATCACTGCACCTGCATTCAAATGGAGATTGACATGATCTCTTAGGAAGATCGATCCTGTAAGATACACACCTGCAGGCACCTCAACAACTCCACCACCTGACGCAGCCACACTATCGACAGCAGCCTGAATAGCCTTGGTATTAAGGGTCACTCCATCGCCAACAGCGCCACAATCCTTAATTGAAAGTGAATGTGCATGAAGGGTTACTGATGCTAAAAAGCATAACACAATGATCAGTTTTCTCATTATTTTATAATTCATTTAATCTATAGCGTTAATATTTCTATTTCGTCAAATGTACCATTCGGTGAAACAGCCTTGAAAGTTGTAGGGCCATCTCCCATCTGTACATTGAATTTCCCGACCACGCCAGTCGGTTCCTCTGTCTTTGAGGCTTCGCCGACCTTAACTCCATTGCAGAACAATTCAAGGGAAGGTGCATTTGAGTAAATTGTCATTACAAACTCTTGGTTGGCAGGACGATACTTCAAACGTCTTGCAGTAATATATACCGTCTCAACTTCCTGATTCCACCATGATTTGTAAAGATAGAAGACATCCTTGCAGACCTTTCTGTCACGCGTAATGATTCCCTTATCGTTCAAGTACTTACGCTCAGGCGCAACTGTAAAATTCATTCCATCCTCTGAATCTATGATACCCTCCTCACGTTCTGCAACAGGGAAATCGAACAGCACCCACAATGAGGTAAAGTTCAAATAAGGAGCTTCCGCAATCTGCGCAGCATGCGACTCATGGAAACGGTTTCCATACTCCTCGAAATGAAGTGAGTCAGTCTTATCTCTCTTGATATCCTCAGCCTTCCAAGTATGGCAGAACGGATTTACACCGACACCATATTCGGAAAGATTTGTAACACCCATCTTCTTATTGATCTTCTTCATCGCCACGGTCATTTTCTCAAACTTACCATAATTGTAATACCAACCATGGTATCTGTTCTCTGAATAAAAGTCCGCCTTAAGTTCTGAATAGTGATTATTCTCGTAGATGGAATCATCAGTCAAGCCGACCAATCTATATGGGTCCAACTCTTTTGTAAAGTCATATAGGCGTGCTGTTTCATCTGCAACGCGACGCTCATCAAGAACTCCTTGGACATTGTATTTTGTATGTCCCCATTTGTCCAACTCATTCCACATTCCCCAGAAAACAATAGAAGGATGGTTATAAAGCGCCTTTACCATCTCCGTCATCTGGTCGTAGATATTCTTAACATACTCATCCGACATCTCTGTTCCACAATTATTCACCCACGGAATCTCGGTCTGAACAATAATACCCATGCGGTCGCAAAGACGGAACGCATAGTCATTATGAGGATAATGAGCAAGTCTCAGGAAATTACATCCAAGTTCACGAACAAACTCATAGTCCCTGTCAATATCATTCTTATCCATTGCAGTAGCTTTTCCTGCAAGGTCCTGATGCATTGAAACTCCTCTAAGAGGATAAGATCTGCCATTCAGGAAGAATCCTTCCTTAGGATCCACCCGGAAATATCTGAATCCGACTTCTGTCTCTGCCCTATCTTTTCCTGTTGAAACAACTACTGTATATAGATATGGATCCGAGAGACCATTCCACAGATGAGGATCTGTAAGTTTAAAGTCCCAGGTAATATTCTTTTCAGAGGCTGCTGGAACAGATACCTTCTCCTTATGTGTAAGAACAGTCTTACCTTCAGCATCAAGAAGACACCACTTCACCGTTGTCTTCTTTGGACCCGCAGAACTATTTCGGAGCATTGTCTTTGCCTGTGCCGTCACCTCTGCATCAGACACTGACATCTGTGACACATGTACTCGATAAATACCATATTCTTCTGGGGTAAAATGCACCTGAGGGCAATCCAATACCCACACCGGATAGTGAATGCCTCCATTCTTATTAAAGTCAGAAGTAAGAGGAATCCGGTCAAGATTCTGCACATTTTCACAAGCGACCTCAATCTCCTTGCAGTTCTTTCCTGTTATATCAACATAGAACGGAGTATATGCTCCGCTATGATAGAAAAGAGTATCACCATCAGCAATCACATGGGCGCTCTGTCCGACACCTTCAAAGATAAGATACCTGGCACCCTTTCCAGAAACTGACGGCAATGATGTCTTATAATAAGCCTCACCTCTATAATAACTCTTGCTTTGACCATCAATATTATTGTAGGAATGAGGTACGGTAACCTCTTCCCAATCAGTCTTATCCTTACTGAAAGACCAATGCACAAGAGGAAGACCACAGAATGGACGGTCTGTCCAATCGGGACCATAAGCAGACGCATCGATTAGAGCAATCGCTGATACAAGAAATAAAAGTAATGACTTCTTCATATTAAAGTTTAACGTCAACGATAGGATGTGAGTTGCCACCACACCACATATTAACTATTTCCAGTCTGAGATCCTTACCTGTCATCTTGACAGTCTTAAAAGGATCGACCCATTGAGGATCTGAACCTGACAGACATACAACAAACGGAAGCGAGGATAAATTAGTGAGAGTAAACGTTGTAGTACCCTTCTTTTCGTTTCGACTCACTACAGAGAATGAAACACATGCATTAAAAAGATCCTTCAGAAGGCTTTCCTCTCCGGCATATCTGTCGTACGAGTAGCAGATAGTACGTTTCGCCACCAGCGCCTCACGGATTGCCTCCAATGTATTCTCCTCAGCGAGGATAAAGGTCATGTTTCTTCCTAATGTGGTTCCTTCATAGTCACCTTCAGAATTTGAATGGATGTCAGTGTTAGAGGACATATACAGGTCATATTCA
>JAEIGA010009505.1_pt1 | contig 14724 bp, 14 predicted proteins | sample 9270691 | NCBI WGS metagenome assembly JAEIGA01 (sample SAMN17057246, study PRJNA624740) | gut metagenome | biome: biome; isolation source: fecal sample | host: Bos grunniens | place: China: Xizang | collected 2019
AAAACCAAACGATAATTTCTTGTGATAAGGGGTCATCTTTGACCCCTCAATCATTGCCCCGAACGGGAAATACGCTTAGTATGTCCCGTCCGGGGCAATCTCTTTATCGGGGGCAAATCTAACCCCTTCTGACAAGAAATTGTTTCTCGCTGATTGAGGTGGGCATGGGCAAAGAGAGAATAGGGAAAATAGGGAGGATAGTGCTATGATATCCTCGTCTTATCGACCCTATCACCCCTATCACCCCTATCACCCCCATCTTTTTCCGCACAAGACAATCACCCCCATTAAACGCAGCGCCTCCTTAATCACCCTAAATTCACTATCTCGGCGCTCCCCATCTATCCCACCTCATTAAACCCCATGCTAAGCACACCACACCTCCCCCCTTTCCCTTCCCCATTAGCTGTTACAGTTAGCATTAATATTGGTTATCGCCGCACTATTTTGTGTTAGCCTCTGTTTAGAGAATATGTATTTATGCTGCAACATGTGCTGAAAATAGTGAAAACGCTTTGAAGTCCAAGAAAAAAATGCTACATTTGTGTTCAGAAAAGATAAAGAATTAACTATTGTATAACTTAAATAACTACTATCATGAAAAAGTTTCTACTCGCTATCGTAGCCGTATTGTGTGTGTCAGCAGTATCTGCACAGCAGTATCAGAACTCTATTGGTCTTCGTTTGGGCTGGGGTGCTGAGCTTCAGTATGAGCGTCACTTCTCTTCAGAGAACTATCTCGAGGCTAACCTTGGTCTTTATGGCTTTGGCAACCACTTCGACCTCAATGCAACATACAACTGGAATCTTTGCGACTGGAACTGGACTCCAAGCGTTGGTCGTTGGTTCCTCTCAGCAGGTGTTGGTGCCTCTGCAATCCTTGTACCTAAGTACTTCAATGTGGGTGTTGCTGGTGATGTAGCCTTCGGTATCCGCTTCAACAAGCCTGTAACATTGTCTTTGGACTACCGTCCAACACTATTCTTCTTGCATGACGCTTGGGGCTCAGGCTTCTATGGTATAGCACTCACTTGTACATACAACTTCTAAATAGACAGAGCCGCCCAGGTGGCGGCTCTTAATTTTTTATCCCCCTAATATTATTTAGTATGAAAAAAATCCTTCTTATCCTTGTTGCTGTGATGTTTACCACAGCAGCCTTTGCTCAGCAGTTCTCTGTTGGTGCTCGTGTAGGCTCAGGCTTTCAGGCTGTGGGCCAGTATAAGTACGATGGCAAAAACTACATCGAGGCACGCTTCGGCTCTTCATGGAACAACCCCGTGGTTACCACTACCATAGCAACACAGAATCACTTTGATGTATACCAAGGACGTGTGATGGCCGACTTCACACTCCTTCACAACTGGCACCTCCTCGACATGGACTGGACACCCCGTGGTGGCATGTGGTTCTTCGATGCTGGTGTGGGTGTTAACGTGGGCGGTGTTGCACACTACGCCTATGTGGGTGTTGCGGGCATGGCTCGCCTCGGCTTCACATTCAACAATGTCCCCGTGACCCTTGCTCTCGACTGGACACCAACCTTTGGTCCAGGTGTCCTCTATTTAGATCGCTACAACCATGCGTTCTTCAACGAGCTTGGATTGGCGAATATAGGTATTTCTTGCACCTACAACTTTTAATTTCTTGTGATAAGGGGTCATCTTCGACCCCTCAATCATTGCCCCGAACGGGAAATACGTCAAGTATGTCCCGTCCGGGGCAATCTCTTTATCGGGGGCAAATCTAACCCCTTCTAACAAGAAATTTATTGCTTGTGAGAAATCGGTGTGCTGATTGAAGTAGTTGATTAGTGAATTTAATGAAATTAATGAATTTAAGGAGTTTAGTGATAGTTTTTCCCTAAGCTCCTTAAATTCCCTATCTTCCCTATCTATCTCATTAATCTAGCGAAGCACACCATACTATTCACCTCTTACCTCTCCCCTTGAAAGATGCCTCGTGAAATGTTATAGCGTAGCTTTAGAAGATAGCGTGACTGCACGGGGCGGTGAACAAGACATAGTAGTAGGGTAGCGACCCACTTCGCCACCTCGCCAACATATAGCCTTAGGCGGCGATTGTGCAGTGTGGCACGTGTAAGCTGGCTCACACCGATGTTATATGTCAGGCGGTCGAAATACTCCTCAGATAGTTTCTCCTCAGGGATAATATGGTACATCACAGCCTCGGGCACGTAGTAGCACCTCATAGCTTGCTTCGCCATGCGCTCAAACAAGTCGCTCTCCTCGCCGCCAATAAGCCTCTTGCCTGTGCGGCCAAGCGACGTGTCGAACGTGCCGACAACGTCAAAGACCCTGCGGCGCATGGCCATATTTCCGCCACCAGGAATTCGGCCCTTAGGAAATAGTGTTACTCTTTGGCCGAAGTCCATGGGATTGGCAATAGGCAGCTCGGCATAGTGCGACATCCAACGAGGGCGACCAGAAGGATACTCTGCGATAATCTTACCACCTGCCGACATAGCATCGGGGTGGCTATCGAAGAGTGTTATGTACGACTCAACAAACTGCTCTACAATGCGTTCATCGTCATCAACAAAGGCTACAATGTCACCTTTAGATGCCATGATGCCAGCATTGCGGGCATGCGACAAGCCCTGCTTTGGCTCGAAGATGTAGCGTAGGTTAAGCTCGGGGTGCTCAGCACCAAATTTCTCGACACGCTCACGGGTATCGTCCTTCGAGTTATTATCCACCACAATACACTCCCACGCCCCGCACGAGCACTGCTGCGAGGCTACCGACTGAAGCGTTGTCATCAACGGCTCCGAGCGATTATAGGTGGCTATAATTAAACTTAGGCGTATCATCTCTGCAAAGATACAAAATTTTAAGATTTTTTATACCTTTGTAGCTATGAAATACGATATTGTAATATTTGACCTTGACGGCACGCTGCTAAACACCATAGGTGACTTGGCAGCCTCGGTGGACTATGTTATGCGCTCACGCAGCCTCCCCGAGCATACCGATGCCGAGTACCGACAGATGGTTGGCGGAGGTATTAAGCGCCTTGTGGAGCGTGCCTTGCCCGAAGATTTGGCCAACGATGAAGCCTATGTTGATGAGTGCGTGATGCAGTTTCGCCGCTACTATGTCGACAACATCGACCGCCATACCGTGCCATACGATGGTATGTACGAGCTATTGCGTGACTTGCAGAATAAGGGGGTACAGTTGGCTGTTGCCTCGAACAAGTTTCAGCATGGCACAGATAGGCTTGTTGCCAAGTTCTTCTCCGATATCAGTTTTGTAGCTATTGAGGGCAATCGTGAGGGCGCTCCCCTCAAGCCTGACCCTCAGATAGTCAATGGAATACTATCTAAGGCGGGCGTTACGAAGGAGCGTGCTGTGATGATTGGCGACTCGGGCATAGACATCTGCACCGCACATGCTGCAGGCATTGACTCTATTGGCGTGGCGTGGGGCTTCAGGTTTGCCGAGGAGCTCTACGAGGCGGGTGCTGAGAGGGTGGCTTCTACGGTTGACGAGCTACGTCAGCATCTGCTTTAGGCGTGGTAGTGTCGGCCACAGTGACGGCATAACACTCTTCACATGTAGTAAGCGTGTTACAAGCTTCCTATGACTTTGACTCGCCCGCTATCGGCTGTGTGGCACAATTCGTGCGTTGTGAGTGGCGTGGTGCTACACTCCTAACTGCGCAGTGTAGGGAGTAGGCTCTCGCTTATGGAGTTGAGCACGCTTTTCTACTCAAAGTTAAGTAAAATCTTTGTCATAGCTTGTATTTGTAAATTATTTGCATTTACTTTGTAGTGTAAAAACCGAACTATAAAAGGTTCAAAAGTTGATGCTATGGTTGTCTATGCCTTGCATCGGTAGCAAGCAGGGGATAAAGATGATACTACTTATCCATCGGTACAATATTTATTCGGTAGAATGCTAAAAGGACTCTATTTTAAAGTAGCATTTTGACACTCTGAGAAAATTCATGACAATGAGAAAAAATTATAACTATACACGTAGTAAGCTCTATCTGCCAGAGTATGGTCGTCATATCCATAAGATGGTTGATTCGCTACTTTTGATTGAAGATCGCCATGAGCGCACTCGCCAGGCTAAGGCTGTTATTGCTGTGATGGGCAATATAAATCCTATGTTGCGTGATACTGAGGAGTTTAAACATAAGTTGTGGGATCACCTATTCATAATGTCTGATTTTCAGCTCGATGTCGACTCGCCATACTTAAAACCCTCACGCCAGGATCTTACTCTGCGCCCCGAAAAGTTGCACTATCCGCAGTCACGCATAATGTTCAAGCACTATGGCAAGTATGCCCAAAAGTTTGTGCGCCACATCGTTGAGCAGAAGCCCTCGGGCAATGCCGATACCGAGATGATGAATGTCGCTCGATATATGCGTGCCAAGAGCTATGAGTATAACAACGAGCACCCCAACAACGAATCTATTGCTCGTGACATACGCCTTATGTCGGGCGGAAATGTCGAGCTTAACCTCGCCGAGCTCTCGAACATGCGTAGTGACTATCGTGCTCACCAGCCAAACAGTCGCAATGGTGCTAAGTCTAAGAAGCAGCATGCCAATGGTCACAAGATGCAGAAGGGTGCTCACAAGGGTGGGACACGCCATAATAATCAACATAAGTAGAAAATAGAGAATATATATGAAGAGACTTCTTTTATTAATAACTGCCGCTGTTACACTCCTTACGTCGTGTTCAACATCGGGTGTCAAGACCACTATCGAGGGTCGTTTTATAGGTAGCGAGGAGCTTGTAGTTACCCTCGAGCGCATATCTGACAGCTACGACACTGTCACTAAGATTGCCGATGTAATGCTTCCCTCTGATGGCAGCTTCGAGTTTAAGTTCGATGTTGAGCGTGGAGCGTCGCCTCGCCTCTATCGTCTATGTTTTAGCAATGGTGTACGTCCTATTACCCTCGTTGTTGCCCCTGGCGACGATATATATATCGACTCGTTGGGCAACCTATTTCTTAACTATAAGGTCAAGGGCTCTGCGGAGTCGGCACTCATAGAGAGCTTCAATAAGGAGTATTTCGCTGCCGCCGATAGGTTGGCCTCGCTAAGCGAGCAGATGGCACTTGCCGACAACAATATCCTCAAGCTCAACGAGGAGGCCTATAAGGCTGCTGAGGAGGCTATGCGTGTTCAGCTTCGCTTTGTAGGCTCGCACCCATCATCTTTGGCGGCATTCTATGCTACACGTCAGCATGTTGTCGAGGAGTATGTGCCTGCACTTCAGGGTAGGGGTATCACGGTGCTGCATCTACAGACTCTTAAGCAAGGACTCGAGAAGGAGTATCCCGAGTCGCCATATATCGCCATCTTGGAGCGTGAGATAGCCGATGCTGAGGCTCTTGTTGAGCTTACAAAGAATATTCAGGAGGCATCGTATCCCGACATCGAACTTGACGACATGTATAAGAATATGCACCGCCTCTCGGATCTTGACGGCAAGGTTGTATTGCTATACTTCTGGTCGGCGCAGATTCCTTTGTGCAATAGCATTAATGCCGAGCTTAAGGATATGTATGCCAAGTACCACGATAAGGGCTTCGAGGTATATCACGTCTCGGTTGACGAAAATCGTGCCTTGTGGATTGAGGCTGCACGTGCTCAGGAGCACCCTTGGATTTCGGTGTTTGGTAGTACCGACCCTAAGGTCTTCTCGCTATATGCAGTACGTCAGGTGCCTTTGGCATTTATCATCTCTCGAGACGGTAGCATCGATATTTGTCCTCTTGAGAGTGAATCACTCGAGAAGGAGATTAAGGAGCGTTTATAACGATGATTTACTTTGTTTCGGACATACATCTTGGCGCTGGTAGCCCAAATGTAGCACGACGCACCGAGGATACCTTTTGTCGTTGGTTAGATATGGTGGCTAAGGATGCCACGAAGATATATCTCCTTGGCGACATTTTCGATTTTTGGTTTGAGTATCGTAGGGTAGTACCTCATGGTTTTGTCCGTGTGTTGGGTCGCCTCTCGGAGCTTAGCCGCCGAGGTGTCGAGGTGGTATTCTTCACGGGCAACCACGACATGTGGTGTTACGACTATCTCGAGTGGGAGTGTGGCATGCGCATAGTGCGTCGCCCACAAGTCGAGCAGGTTGGAGGTCTTAAGTTGCACCTTGCCCATGGCGACAATATGAATATCAAGGGGCAGCCTATGTTGCGCCTTATGAACACCTTCTTCCGTTCACGCTTAGCCCGAGTGTTGTTCAGCTGGTTGGTACACCCCGACTTGGCTCTAAAGTTTGGCAAGTGGTGGAGCGGCAAATCTCGTAAGTCGCATGGCGCAGAGTATATCACCCCCGCAAGCCTTAACTTCCTCGTGGACTATGCCTTGGAGCATAAGCAGCGTCATCAGGATGTCGATGCCTATATCTTCGGACACATGCACTATGCCTATGAGCTGCGTGACGATATTGTCCTTATGTTTATGAGCGATTGGTCGGGCAGCACAGCACACTATGTAACTCTTGATGATGACCAACAACTTGAACTTAAAATATTTAATATAGATGAAACAGTATCTTGACCTTCTGAATACTATTCTTTCCGAGGGTGTTGTGCGTGGCGACCGTACGGGTACAGGCACTAAGGGCGTTTTTGGCTATCAGATGCGTTTTAACCTTGCTGAGGGCTTTCCTCTGCTCACCACCAAGAAGGTCTTCTTAAAGGGCGTTATCCACGAGCTGTTGTGGTTCTTGCGTGGCGACACAAATATCAAATATCTCGTAGATAATGGCGTGCATATTTGGGATAGCGACGCCTTCCGCTACTATAACGAACTATGTGTTAAGCATGGTGTTTTGCCTGTCGACCTCGATACGTTCCTCTCGGCAGCGGGTGTCGAGTCGCCCATCGAAGGCTACCGCTTTGGCGACCTAAACCATGTATATGGCTACCAGTGGCGTAGCTGGCCTAAGGGTAACGGCGAGGTTATCGACCAGATAACACGTCTTCTCGAGACCCTCAAAACAAACCCTACGTCACGCCGCATGATTGTCTCGGCGTGGAACGTAGCCGATGTTGAGGATATGGCTCTGCCCCCTTGCCACACGATGTTTCAGTTTTTCGTTGCCGAGGGCAAGCTCTCGTGCCAGTTGTATCAGCGTAGTGCCGACACCTTCCTTGGCGTCCCCTTTAACATTGCGTCGTATGCTCTGCTCACGATGATGATTGCTAAGGAGTGCGGCTTGGAGCTTGGCGACTTTGTGCATACGTTGGGCGATGCTCACCTCTACCTTAACCACTTGGAGCAGGCACACGAGCAGCTTAGCCGTGAGCCACGAGCACTACCTCGCATGGTGCTTAACCCCGAGGTTAAGTCTATTTTCGACTACACCTACGATGACTTTACGTTGGAGGGCTACGACCCACATCCTGCCATCAAGGCACCATTGTCGTTTTAGGTAAAAAGTAAGGAATATATTAATTAGTAGTGAGTAATTAGTAAAGAGTAGTGAGTAATTAGCAACAAAAGCAAAAAATATTACTAATTATTCCTCATTAAATTTGTGCGAAGCATACCATACTTTTCACTTTTGACATTTAACCTTTCACCTTTCACTTTTTTATGGTAAGTATCATCGTTGCCATTGCCCAGAATGGTACTATTGGAGATAAAAATTCGTTGTTGTGGCACATTAAGGAGGATATGCGCTTCTTCCGCACAACCACGTCGGGACATGCTGTCGTTATGGGTCGTAAGACCTTCGAGTCACTCGGCTCTAAGCCTTTGCCTAAGCGCACAAACATCGTCATCACACGCCAGGATGTTGAGTTCGAGGGTGCTCTTACGGCGCACTCCTTGGAGGAGGCTATCCGCCTCGCTGAGGGCGACGATGAGATATTCATCATCGGCGGTGCTCAGATATATGCTGAGGCACTAAAGGTGGCTGATAGAATGTATATCACCCATGTTGAGCGTAGCTACGAGGGCGACACCTCATTCCCCGAGATCGACTACTCTGAGTGGCAGCTTACTGCCGTTGAGCGCCATGAGCGTGGCGAGGAGTTCGACTCGCCCTTTGAGTTTAGAACATATGACCGTAAATAGTAAAAAGGCTCGCATCAGCGAGCCTTTTCTGTTATTACTTCTTCTTTGCACGTAGCTTTGTGATACCCTCGATAAAGCAGAGGGGGTGGGTAGGTGCGCCAGGAAGCCACAAATCGACGTGGTACTTATCTAAGAACTTACGGTCGACAGCGGGGCTATCGGCATATAAGCCGCCCGATGCTGCCTCAGAGCCGCAGACAACCAAGATCTTAGGCTCGGCAATCGAGTTATAGCAGATGTCCAACGCCTCAGCCATATTCGAGCTGATAGGGCCTGTGAGCACCAAGCCGTCGGCATGGCGTGGCGAGGCGGTGAAGCCTACACCATAGCGGCCGAAGTCGAAGTTTACGTTGCCCGTAGCGCCCAGCTCCATCTCGATTGATGCGTCGCCACCTGCCGAGACCTCACGTAGCTGCAGTGCCTTGCCGAAATACTTTGATATCTCGGGGCGCACGACGCTCACATCGAACTTAGGAGTTGTCTGGCCAGCCTCCACAACAAGGTCCTCACGGCGTGTGGCAGCAAGGCGGTGCTCGTTGGTAAACTTAATGTTGCGGGGTGCGCACTTAGCGCACTCGCCACAGAAGAGGCAGCGGCCCATGTCGAGTGTGAAGGGTGCAGTGGTGATAGCCTTCGTAGGGCATATCTTTGCAGCACGCTCGATGTCTGTCTTATCGTCGGTCTCGGTTAGAAGTGGAAAACCACGAAACTCCTCGGTAAGGGTCACGCTATATAGGTCGGGAATATACTGCCAGCCGTGGCTACGCAGAATCTTTGCTTTTCCAAAAATCATACTCGCAAATTATTATAGGTCGTGACCGCAGTACGACAGATTAAAACTCTTGTTGTTGATAGGGAAGTCAGAGATGCCCTCCGAGCGTACGGCAATAGCCAAGCCGAGCCAGTTGTGCAGACTTGGGTCCTTAACTTTGTACTTTGTGATGCGACCCTCGCCATTTGTTAGTGCCACATGGCATATCTCGCCACGCCAGCCCTCGACAAGCGAGAACGACAACGCATCGGCCTTTAGTGAAGCGTCATACTGAGGCGCACGGAGGCTCTTTGTGGGCTTATACTCCTTAAGGGTGTTAAGCACATAGTCGGCACTCTGCAATACCTCGTCGAGGCGTGTGGCGAGGCGTGACATAACATCGCCATGGCTCTTTAGTACAGGCTCGTGCTTAAGCTTTGTGGCATAGAAACCCGAGGGGTGCGTAGCACGAATATCTCGCTTAAGGTTGCTCGAGCGTGCAGCCATGCCCACGCCACCTATGCGCTGCATCTCGGAGGTTGGCACCAAGCCACACTGCTCGAAACGTGCAAGCAGGGTGTTGTCCTGGAGGATATCCTCACGTAGCTCGTTGTAGCGGCGGCGCACGTCGCTAATATTCTTAATGATTGTGTCAATCTTTGCCTCGGTAAGTGGGTGGTTAGTGCCGAATGGACGTATCATGCTCTTGCCAAAGCGGTTGCCACACCATGCCTGTGTGGTGTTGATAGTAACGGTACGCAGCGCCTCGCATGCCACCTGATAGAGCTGGAAGCCGATGTCTGTGGCTAATGCTCCTGTGTCGGCGATGTGCATGGCTATACGCTCAAGCTCGAGGGCTACCATGCGCTCTCGCTTAAGCTCCTCATCTATCGTCTCCTCGCCCAACTTCTCAATAAGCTCGGCGTATGCTGTGGCGTGACCCACAGCCGTATCACCAGCGATAGACTCTGCGATGAGCGTCTGGCGTAGCTTATTATCATCACGTACCATTTCGCCCTCAACGCCACGGTGCTGATAACCAAGGGCAATCTCGAGGTGGAGCACCTGCTCGCCATTGCATATAAAGCGGAAGGCACCTGGCTCGATGATACCTGCGTGGATAGGGCCTACGTTAACCTCATGCAGCTCGTCGCCCTCCATCTGGTAGAATGGGTAGCTATCCATCGTCGACTCACGGTTGCGCCTGTCGTGCGAGAAGCGCAGAGGCTTGAGCCATGGGTGGTTGTTGAAGGGCACGCCATAGAGCTCGTATATCTCACGCTCGAAGGGGTGGAACTCGGCATGTAGTGCTGTGAGCGAAGCGAGACCACGTGTGTAGTAGTCGGGAATAAACGACGATATGAGCACCTCGCCACTATGGTCATCGAGAATGATAAGGTAGAACTTTAAGCCCATCTCGTGCTCAGTGGCGAAGTAGTGAGCCACGTGGTAGCGGCTATCGGCCATGCGCTCAGCAAGGTCGTTATATAGCTCCGTGTAGTCGACAACGGGGATATCCTTAATAGCGACTGCCGAGGCTGTGTTATTTGTTATATAGTATAGTTTCATAGCTCTATCTTAGGGTTACGATTGTGTCAATAGCTGTCTTAAGCACCTCTGGCTGCCATAGGCCAATAACAATGGCAACGACGAGGAGTACGGCTGCCGAGTACGACAGACGACGATTTACCTCCGAGAGGTGCAGCGTATCCTGATTAGAGTGGTAGTTGAGGCGTAGTGAGCGTGACCAGATGTTGTAAATCACCACGCACATCAATATGAGCATCGCTACCAACAGCCACCAGCTACCCACCGACACAATCTCGGTAAATATCATAACCTCTGATACGAAGAGAGGCGATGGTGGGAATGCCAATAGCACAAGTGTGCCCACGATAAAGCCGATAGCACCCACACGGTTGATGTTTAGGTAGTTACCGATGCGGTTGATGCTATAACTGTCGTAGATATGGCGCATGATGCCTATCTGGTAGAACATCGAGCTCTTGATAAGCGTGTGGCACACAACGTGGAACACCGCTGCCCACAATGCCACGCCGCCAATACCCATGCCGATAGCCACAATACCCATATTCTCTACCGTTGAGTAGGACATAAATCGTTTGTAGTTGTTCGTACGACGTAGGAACATTGCACCTACTGCCAACGACAAAATACCGATAAGTATTAAGACGTGGCGTGCCCATGCGAAGACCTCGCCTGCCGAGGCATAGAGGGTGTATATGCGCATGATAGATACGAAGCCAGCATTTACCAAGGCCGTAGAGATATATGCCGAGGCGGGTGCGGGCGCTGCGTAGTTAGCATCGACACCTACGGTATAGAGCGGGAAGATCTCCATCTTACAGCTATAGCCCACCACGATAAGCAAGAATGCCACCTTGAGGTATAGCGGATTGCCATTGGCAATAACCTCCTTGAGCGAGGTGTAGTCCAACGAGCCATGCTCGGCAACGGTCGATAGAAGCAAGATGCCGAGGTATGCCATGGCGATACCTGTCGAGCAGACAAAGACATACTTCCATGTTGCCTCCAACGACTGCTCCCACTCACGGTGGTATATAAGGCCTGCCGAGCAGATTGTTGTTGCCTCCAGGAATACCCATGTCATAGCCACATTGTCGGAGTAGTAGACACATGTAATGGCTACGGCAAGGAGCATGAGTAGTGTGTAGTATACCTTATACGAGCGTGTTGTTACCTGCTCAGCCTTGAGGTATGATGCCGAGTGAAGCATCGTGAAGCCAAGGACTGCTGTCATCAAGATGTGGAAGAGGATAGCCATCGTGTCGGCACGGAATACCGAGAGCATGACGCTGTCGACCATCTTGAAATAGAGGATAAGAGTGATGCCTGCCACCTGCACCAGGACAAAGAGTGCAGATGCGATGTTCGAGGCTCGCTCGCTACGTAGTGCGAGGGGCAAAACAGCTAAAAGCAGTGATACGAGTAGATATATATGCATGGCTTTAGTCTTTAATCGATGTTAGTGCTTCGGAGTCGTCGGTGTGCATATCGTCGTCAAGACGGCGGAGGAAGACGCCGAGGATAAGTATTGATACGAGGATATCGAGCATGATGGCGAGGTTGATGAGTATTGGGAACTCAACACCGATAGCCATCGAGAAGAGGAATACACCATTCTCGATAACAAGGAAGCCGCATAGGTGGGCGAAGATACGCTTACGCAGAACAATGAGAATGAGTCCTGAGAGTAGAGCATATAGTGCCACGCCAAAGAATATCATGTCGGTGCGGTCGTCTGCCATGTAGTAGGTTATTGTGCAGCTTGCCACAAGCGCAATAATCGACATCACCAAGGCGCCAAACTGCGTCGATGAGGAGTGTATGCGGTTAATCTTTGTCTTGTGGATAACCTGCATCAATATTGCAGGGATAACAATAGCCTTAAACACCAACGTCTCGACGACGATGAAGCTAAGCTCCACAGGGTGGAATGAGTGTAGGCGTGCCATGGCAATGCCAAAGAGGAGTAGTCCCTGAATTGCCAAGATTGTTGTGTGGGTGCGGAAGCGGTCAGCTATCGAGAGATAGATGAGCGTGAGCACATATAGTATAATTAGTGAAAGTACCATAACCTCTTAGATTTCGATGTTTTGATATAGTAGGAAGCCTGTGAGCAGCACCAATGCCGACATAGCCACGATAGTGAGTATGTAGGTGATGTTGCGTGATAGCTTGTTGCGGGCACGTAGCGACTCTATGCAGCCGATGGTGATGCTCGTACCAAGAATTGCTAATGGTGTGGCAAACTCCCAGTGGAAGCAAACAGCAACAGAGACTGCATTTGCAGCGATGACAGCCCATATAGCATTCTTGAGCCAGCCAGCGATGTTAATCATAGCAAGGTCGATACCCGAGTAGTCAAGACACATAACCTCGTGAATCATCGTTAGCTCGAGGTGTGTGCGTGGGTCGTCAACGGGCACACGTCCCGACTCGATAATCATGATAATAAGGAATACGTATGCCAACAATAGCATCACAATCGTGACGTTAGGGCCAAGCTCCTGCGCTGTGGAGAAGATGTCGGCAAATGACGAGTAGCCACAGAAGAGGGCAAGCGTTGCAAGACCCATCATGAGGGCTGGCTCGACAAGAGCACCATACAACGCCTCACGTGCAGCACCCATACCCTCGAATGAGCTACCTGTGTCGAGCGCTGCAAGCACGATGGCTACACGGGCCAAGCCAAGGAGATAGGCCACTAAGACGATGTCGCCATGAAACGACAACGCAGGCTCGAGGTCGGCAATAGGGATAAACAAGAAGGCGATAATCGCCGCACCGAGATATACGCATGGCGCTATGCGAAATAGAGCCGTGGTTGTGGGCGAGTAGACAGCACCCTTACTAAGCATTAGTCGTGCGTTGTAGATGTGCTGGAAGAAGCGAATGCCCTTGCGTCCCGCCAAAAGGGCACGTGTTCTGTTGATGACACCCGTAATCGAGAGTGCCACAACAATCATAAGCAGAGTGTTAAGTAGTTTTATCAACATACAATCTTCGATTTTACGGGTTTATAGAATGCCACAAATTGTTAGAATGAGTACCGCCACAAGGAATGCGAGGGCATAGGTGATGTAGTTGTTCACACGGCCTGTGCGCAGACGCATGACAAACTCGTTGATGCTGTGCATCATCTTCACCCATAGCTGACCCAGCAATGAGTCAACCTTATCCTTATGCACGATTTTGTAGTTATGCTCCGATGGGAATATCTCGCCCTTATCTACTGAGCGACCGTCAACCATATCCTTCATTAGTGGTCGGCCTATATTCTCAAGACCCTCAGAGAACGACTCGCCAGTATACTGCATGCGGGTGTTGGGCGCAGTAAATCCGCAACCCCACGTAGGGCCACTCTCAATCTTGCGCTTAAGCTGCGCACGATGCTTCATTACGTAGAGCAGGCTGATTACCAAGAGAAGAATTATGCCTACGCAGCTGAGTGCCGTAAGCGTAGGTGTAAATCCTGCAACGGCAAGAGTGCTGTCGCCACCCGTCACAGCCTCGGCAACAAGAGCGATAGGGTGTATTGCAAACTGAGGCAAAAGACCTATGAAGAGAATGAAGATAGCAGGTATTGCCATTGCTGCAATGCGCTGATTGTCAACCTCTGTACACTCGGCAACATGGTGTGAGCGTGGCGAGCCAAGAAAGACAATGCCATAGAGCTTTGTAAATGCCAAGACCACGATACCACCAATTAGCGATAGGGCAATGATGCCACCAATAGCATAGAGCACCTCATGTCCGTCGCTCACGCCATTAAACATACCTATATAAATCAGCAACTCAGACACGAAGCCGTTGAGAGGTGGTAAGGCACATATTGCCACCGTAGCAAACATCATGAGTATTGCCGTTACGGGCATGTGCTTAGCAAGACCTCCCATCTGGTTCATTGCCGTGGTGTGCATCTTCGAGTAGATGTTACCTGCCGAGAAGAACAACATGGTCTTAAACAACGAGTGGTTTACGATGTGAAGCAGAGCGCCACACATGCCACACATGCCAATAAGGTTGCTGCCTGCAGCATGGCCCACAGCAGCAACGCCTAAGCCAATGAGTATCACACCGATATTCTCGATACTTGAATATGCCAAAAGACGTTTGATGTCGTTCTGCATGGCGGCAAAAATAACGCCCCAAAGACCTGTCACGATGCCCGATAGCAGAACGATAAGGCCTATGGTATATAGCAGGTCGGTGTTGTTGTCGATGGCCTGCATAAGGCGCAAGATGCCATAGACACCTGTCTTAATCATCACACCCGACATTATTGCCGAGACGTGAGATGGCGCTGCAGGGTGAGCCTCAGGCAACCAGATGTGCAT
>JAEIGA010009506.1_pt1 | contig 14724 bp, 15 predicted proteins | sample 9270691 | NCBI WGS metagenome assembly JAEIGA01 (sample SAMN17057246, study PRJNA624740) | gut metagenome | biome: biome; isolation source: fecal sample | host: Bos grunniens | place: China: Xizang | collected 2019
AAATAATTTTTCTGGTTCTGTAACTACATTTCCAACACTTAAGGCTATACCACAAGATAAAAATGAAATATTATCATTTTTTTCATAAACTGTTATTTTACTATTTGGATAAAGTTCATTTATATTTACTACTGCAGCAGTACCAGCATGAGTACATCCAATTACGATAATTTTCACTAATTTTACCTCCTAAATCAATTTTAAGTTGTATCTAAATGTTTATATATTATGGTTTTATTTTTAATTATTTATGCAATATATACAAATATGTTTTAAAATAATAAATTTTTGGTATGGATATTTCATACACTTGATTTAAGAGAAAAAAGAATATATTATAGTATAGAATAAAAATAATAAATAACGTTAATGAAGGAGTGGACAATGCTAGTAGTAGAAAATGTAAGTCATGGTTTCGGAGCTAGAACTATACTAGAGAATGTTTCTTTCAGACTAAAAAAGGGAGAACATATAGCCTTAGTTGGAGCGAATGGAGAAGGAAAATCAAGCTTTTTAAATATAATTACAAAAAAACTAATGCCAGATGCAGGTAATATAAAGTGGTCATCAAGAGCTACTGTTGGATATTTAGACCAACATTCAGTACTTGCTAAAGGGAATTCTATAAGAGATATATTAAGAGATGCGTTCAAGCCTATGTTTGACTTAGAGCAAGAAATGATAGGTATGTACGATAAAATGGGAGAAGCAGATGAAAACCAAATGACTAAGCTTCTTGAGGATACAGCTGAAATACAAACTATACTTGAAAATAGTGGTTTCTATATGATAGATGCTAAAATACAAGAAGTCGCTAATGGTTTAGGTCTTGGGGAAATAGGGTTAGATAGAGACGTTACTGATTTAAGTGGTGGTCAAAGAACGAAGGTACTTTTAACTAAGTTATTACTTGAAAACCCAACGATATTAATACTAGACGAGCCTACTAACTACTTAGATGAAGAACATATAGTATGGTTAACTAGATACTTACAAGAATATGAAAATAGCTTTATCTTAGTATCACATGATATACCGTTTATAAATAATACTTGTAATGTAATATATCATTTAGAAAATGGTGAACTAAATAGATACAAAGGTAACTATGATGAATTTGTAAGATTAAATGATATAAAGAAACGTCAAGAAGAGCAAGCTTATGAAAAGCAAGTTGAAGAAAGAAAGAAACTTGAAGATTTTGTTGCTAGAAATAAAGCAAGAGTTGCAACTCGTGGAATGGCAAACAGTAGACAAAAGATACTTGATAAAATGGAAATATTAGAAAGACCAAAGGAAAAAATAAAGCCTACTTTCCAATTTAGAGAAGCTAGAGCAGCTAGTAGATATATATTTAAGACTAAGGATTTAGTTTTAGGATATAATGAGCCATTAACTAAACCTCTTAATTTTGAATTAGAAAGAAATCAAAAAATTGCTTTAAAAGGTATGAACGGTATAGGGAAGTCTACTTTATTAAAGACTTTACTTGGAATAATAAAACCTTTTGATGGTGAAGTTGAGTTAGGTGATTATCTAGAGGTTGGTTACTTTGAACAAGAAAGTTCTAAGGATAACTATAATACTCCAATGGATGATGTTTGGGCAGAATTCCCTGGACTTACAAACTTTGAGGTTAGACAAGCACTTTCTAAGTGTGGTTTAACTAATGAACATATAACAAGTCAAGTTAGAGTTTTAAGTGGGGGAGAAGCTGCTAAGGTTAGATTATGTAAGATAATGTTAAAAGATATTAACTTATTAGTTCTTGACGAGCCTACTAACCATTTAGATGTTGAAGCTAAAGATGAATTAAAGAAAGCTATCAAAGAGTTTAAAGGTACAGTAGTTCTTGTATCACATGAACCGGAATTTTATATGGATATAGTTGATAGAGTATTAAATATAGAAGATTTTACTACTAAAATTGTTTAATTATACTAAATTTATTGACATTATATGTTAACTCAGGTTAATATAATAGCAATAGATGAGGGAGTAGTTGGCACACTGCTAATCGGATTTTTAGTGTGTAATAAGGTCAACATACTGATGGATTTTTCTATCTGGCTTTATTTTAAATAATGAGACTTATCTACAAATATAGGGATATACTATATTTGTAGATAAGTCTTTTTTGTGTTAAATAACTACTCTATTTAAATATATATAATATAGATAAGAATTAAGAAGGAGATATAACATATGGGTTTAATTGAGTTATTTGTACTGGCAATTGGACTTTCTATGGATGCTTTTGCAGTTGCTGTCTGTAAAGGACTATCAATGAGAAAGATTACTTTAAAAAATGCTGGTATTGTAGGTATGTATTTTGGAGGATTTCAAGCTGGAATGCCTTTAATTGGTTATTTTTTAGGATTGCAGTTTAAGGATTATATAATGAGTATAGACCACTGGATAGCTTTTGTACTTTTAGTTTACTTAGGCATTAAGATGATACAAGAGGCATTAAGTAAGGATGATGATATTGAACCTATTCAAAGTGAGAAAGAATTACTTAGTTTTAAAAATATGAGTATTCTAGCAATAGCTACTAGTATAGACGCTTTGGCTGTAGGTATTACGTTAGCATTCTTACAAGTTGATATTGTTCCAGCTGTTACTTTTATCGGTATTATTACATTTGTCTTATCTATGGTTGGAGTTAAGATAGGGAATGTTTTTGGTACTAAGTATAAATCTAAGGCTGAATTTGTTGGTGGTGCTATTTTAATTCTTATGGGTGCTAAAATATTATTAGAACACTTAGGTATTATAGGATAATTAAATTGAAAATACATATTGATTTTAAAAGGATACATTTAAATATGTATCCTTTTTTTATTAAAAAAGAATAATATATGAATGTTAAGACGAAAATATATGCTATAAGGATTTTTGAAAGAAGGTGTTTTATGGATATTATTAAAACTTATGGAAATTATATAAAAAAAAATATGAATGATAACCCAAATAGAAGTTGGGATTTAATTAGAGCAGGTATAGCTGCTAATGGAATTAAGTCTAATATTGTACCAACTAAAAAATATTCTAAAGGAAATAGAAAATTAGACCATCTTATTATGAAAATGAATACAGATGCTTTTTATAATTTAGATAAATATATATGGTGTAATATTTTTGCACCAGTTGAAATTTTTCAATGCTTTGATTTAAAAGTATTATCAATAGAAACTTTTGCAGGTTTCCTAGCTGGATTACATTGTGAAGATATGTTTATTGATTATGCTCAAAGTGAAGGTATATCTCCAACTCTTTGTTCTTACCATAAGGGATTTATTGGTGCTGTTGATAGTGGAATAATTCCACCACCAATATATTCAGTTACAACTTCTTTTGCTTGTGATGGAAATTTAAATACATTTAGATATTTAGCTCAAAAGAAGGGAATAGACTATCAACTATTAGATATTCCATATGAAAGTGATGATGAAGCTATTAGGTATGTTGTTAAGCAACTCGAAAAATTAATTAAAGAGTTAGAAATAAGATGCAATAAAAAGATGGATTGGGACTTATTAAAAGAAATTCTTAAGAGGGAAAATGAAAGTAAAAAATATTTAAAGGAATTTGTAGATGTTCAAAAAGATACATATTATCCTGGAACTATGACAACTCATTTGTTTTTATCAATAGCAGATCATCTTTATATAGGTAGTGAGGAAGTAAGAGATTTATTTTTATTTATGAAAGAGGATATAAAAAAATATCCTAAATTAAAAGGTAAAAAAATATTTTGGACTCATGTAATTCCATTCTATCAAGAAACACTAAAAAGTTATTTTAATTTTAATGAAAACCTACATATAGTTGCAACAGATATAACATTAGACTATATGGAAGAACTAGATATAGATAAACCTTTAGAGGCTTTAGCTAGAAAGATGGTTAAAAATATTTTTAATGGCCCATATGAAAATAAAGTTAATTATATTGAAAACTTAGTTAAGGAATTAAATCCTGATGCAGTTATTAATTTTTGTCATTGGGGATGTAAGCAAGCCAATGGAGGAAGTATACTTTTAAAAGAATCCATGAGTAAATTAAATGTTCCTATACTAATACTTGATGGGGATGCTATGGATAGAAGAAATAGCCATGATGGTCAGATAAAAACTAGGTTTGAAGCTTTCTTAGAGCTTATTAACAAGGAGGATGAAAAATCATGTTAGCCTATGTTTGTAAGTATGTTCCAATAGAAATTTTCAAGGCTATGGATGAAGAGATACAGATAATTGACCCTCAAATTGTTAATTTTAATCAAGCAGATATATTAATGCATCCTAATATTTGTTCATTTGTAAAAGGAACACTAGAAGAGTTTTCTAAGCATAATTATGAGGGTATAATTTTAACTTCTTGCTGTGATAGTATTAAAAGGCTATACGATACATTGAAGAAAGAATACCCAGATAAGTTTATTTATATGCTAGATATACCACGTGTTATAAGTGATTCTTCTTTTGAATTATATAAGAAACGTGTTATTCAATTAATTGAAGCATATGAAGATTTTTCAGGAAAGTCTTTTAATAAAGATAAAATTAAAGATATATTAGAAAAGGACAATAAAGATAATAATAATTTTAAAGATAAAAAATTAAAAATAGGTATATTAGGTGCTAGATCTAATGATAGCATAGTTAAAATTATAGAAGAGAATAATTCAGAAGTTGTATTTAATATAACTTGTACAGGAATGGAAAGAAAGTTAAGTATAGACGATAGTAATATACTAGATTCTTATATAGAAAGTATTTTAAATCAAATACCTTGTATGAGAATGGAAGAAGCACATAAAAGAGAAGATTTTGTTAAAAGTTTTGAAGGTAGGGTAGACGGGATAATATGTCATACCATTCAATTTTGTGATAACTATTCTTATGAGTATACAGGTTTAAAACAAAAAATAAACATACCAATTCTTTTGTTAGAAACAGATTGCACAAAGCAATGTGAAGGTCAAATTAAAACTAGAGTAGAGGCATTTTTAGAATCATTAGCCGTAACAAAAGGAATTTCGATTAAGGATAATAAGAAAATGAAGATAAATAAAAATGATGATATATATGTATTAGGAGTCGATAGTGGTTCTACATCAACTAATGCAGTTATAATGGATAAAAATAAAAAAATTATAGCACATGATGTAATAAGAACTGGTGCTAAAAGCATGGAAAGCGCTGAAAAAGTTTTAGAAAGTGTTTTAGAAAAAGCTAATTTAAAAAAAGAAGATTTAAGTCTAATAGTATCAACAGGATATGGTCGTGTTAGTATTGTTTATGCAGATGAGAGTGTAACTGAAATTAGTTGCCATGGTAAGGGAGCTCATTACTTTAATCCTAGTATTAGAACTATATTAGATATAGGTGGGCAGGACAGTAAGGCGATTAAGTTAAATGAAAATGGTGATGTAATAGATTTTGTAATGAATGACAAATGTGCAGCAGGTACAGGGCGATTCTTAGAAATGATGGCTAGAACGCTAGAGATATCAATTAGTGAATTAGGACCTATTTCTTTAAATTGGAAAGAGAATATAGATATAACTAGTATGTGCTCAGTTTTTGCAGAGTCAGAAGTTATATCTTTAATAGCGCAAAATAAAGAAAAAAGTGATATAGCTCATGGTATTCATAATTCAATTGCATCAAAGTCATACTCTTTACTTAAGAGAGTTGGGTTTGAGAAAGAATTTATGATGACTGGTGGTGTAGCTAAAAATCCTGGTGTTGTTAAAGCAGTTGAAGATAAAATAGGTAGTAAGTTGTATATATGTGAGGAGCCAGAGATAGTAGGTGCTACAGGTGCAGCTTTATATGCTTTAGAAAAGATATTAAGCTAAAAAGAACTCTAAAAATAGAGTTCTTTTTTGTTTATTATAATTTTGAGTAGTATTCAACTACTAGTATGTCATCTATCTCTATTGGTACTTCATTTCTTTCTGGTATTTTAACTAAAGTACCTGAGAATGAATCTACATCCTTAGTTAAATAAGGATATTGGCTAAGGGCATTGCTTAAGAAGTTTTCTTTAAACATTGCATTATTTTGAGATTTTTCTCTAAGAGATATAACTTGTCCTACAGAAACTCCATAAGAAGGTATATCAACTTTTTTTCCATCAACTAATATGTGTCCATGAACTACCATTTGACGAGCTTGTCTTATTGAGTTAGCTAATCCTAATCTATAAACTAAGTTATCTAATCTACATTCAAGCATTTGAACTAACACTGTACCAGTAGACTCACTTGACTTAGTTGCTTTCTTTACGTAGTTTGAAAATTGCTTTTCTAATACACCGTAATAAGCTTTTAGTCTTTGCTTTTCAAGTAACTGAATTCCGTAAGGTGAAAGCTTCTTATCTGCTCTTGAAGTTCCTTTCGCTGCTCTATCCATTGCTTTTGGATGTCCACATACGTTTAATCCTAATCTTCTGCATTGTTTAAATCTAGGTCCCATCATCTTTGCCATAATTATCTCTCCTTAAAAATTAAAATTGCCGCGATAATTTTTAAAGCCAAATTTAGTATATCATAATAAAAAATAAAATGCAAATGAAATTCATTATCACAATTAAGGTTTTTTAATAAAAAGAAAAGACTGTGGGTATTCACAGTCTTTTAAAGAAGTTAGTGTAATTTTACACATTAGGTTGTGTAAAGTATATGCTAAATAATACAGTTATTTTAATAATATTAAGAGAATAATTTTAGTTTAAATTTATGTAAGCGGGATTGTATAGTAAATATAAATAGATACTATATTATGGCATATGCTCAATGGCATATATTATTATTAAAATAATTTTACTGTATAAAATCTTTCCGTTTGGAGAGAAATTTCTAGCTTAAATATAATATAACACAATAAAAATAAAAATGCAAATGAAATTCATTATCAACATAAAAATAATTAAAATATATAAAAATAGTTAAAATAAAAATACTTGTTAAAACTAACTTAAGATGTATTAAAATATAATTAAATATAAAGTAAAAGGGGACATTATGAAAAGGATAGCTAATTTAATTTTTTGTATATTTTTAAGTTTATTTATAATAGGAGCTAGTATACTACTAACAGTAGGGTTTAAAGAGTTATATTATTTTGATATAGAGAATTTAAACATAGCAACTAATAATAATTTAAGTATAGAGGAAGTAAAACAAAATTATGATTATATGATTGATTATAATTTAGGGAAAATATCAGGGGAATTTAATTTACCAACTATTAAATCCTCATTAGAGGGAAAAATACATTTTGAAGAAGTAAGAGAAATAATTCAAAATGTACTAAAGATGTTGTTAGTTTCATTAATAATAAGTGTAGTTGGAATTTACATAAGCTTAAGAAATAAAAATATAAACTTTTTAAATTTAACATCAAAGTTAATTTTAATACTACCAGTGGTTGTATCAATTCCTATGATAGTTAATTTTGATAAGACATTTATTTTATTTCATGAAATAATGTTTGATAATGATTATTGGATATTTGATCCTGAAAAAGACCCTGTTATAAATTTACTACCGCAAGAGTTTTTCTTACATGCAGGTATTATGATAGTAGTATTAATTTTACTAAGTAGCCTAATATTTAGACTTCTATATAAATATTTAATAAATAAAAATAATGTATACAGCATTAATAGAAACATATAAGATAATAAAAATGAATATAAATAATAACATCAAAGAGTTAATAAATAGAAAAAGTATCTAATTATTAACTCTTAATTAGTATATTGCAAAATATTTTTATTAAATTTCTCTAATTATACTAAAGTTATAGAATAATATACTAAAAAATAGCAACAATGGTATAATAATAAGGAAATTTATTTTACAATCACAGATTAAAGAGGTGTTTACATGGAAGAAAAAAAGGAAAGAGCCTTGCTTGTGGGACTTAATATAACATCAACTGCAAGAAGAACAGATGATATAGATATAAATGAATCAATGGAAGAACTAAAAGAATTAACTAAGGCTGCAGGTGCAGAAGTTGTAGGGAGTATAACTCAAAATAGACAATCAAGAGATGCAGCATATTATATAGGTAAAGGTAAGGTTGAAGAACTTAGAGCATATTGTGAATCTTTAGATGCAAGTATGGTTATATTTAATGATGAACTATCAGGTGCACATATAAGAAATATTGAGGAAATTGTAGGGATTAAGGTTATTGATAGAACTACATTAATACTTGATATATTTGCGCAAAGAGCTTTAAGTAAAGAAGGTAAGCTTCAAGTTGAGCTAGCTCAGTTAAAATATAGATTGCCTAGACTTTATGGTATGGGTGGAGCAATGAGTAGAACTGGTGCAGGTATAGGTACAAGAGGGCCAGGGGAACAAAAGCTAGAAGTAGATAAAAGACATATTTTAAATAAAGCAGCAGACATTAGAAGAGAGCTTAGAGAAGTTAAAAAGAACAGGGAAACTCAAAGAGTTCAACGTTTAAAATCAAACATACCAATTGTTGCACTTGTAGGATATACAAATGCAGGAAAGTCAACTTTGTTAAATGAGTTAATAAAGACACATAAAGATTATGATGCAGAAAAAGAAGTTATGGCTAAGGACATGCTATTTGCTACATTAGATGTAACATTAAGAAAAGCATTACTTCCTAATAAGAAAGAGTTTTTAGTTGTAGATACTGTTGGATTTGTTAGTAAACTTCCCCACGATTTAGTTGAAGCTTTCAAAGCTACACTAGAAGAAGTTCAATATGCAGACTTAATTTTACATGTAATAGATGCTACTAATAGTAGTTTTGAATTACAAAAAAATACTACAGAATCAGTACTTAAGGAACTAGGGGCTGATAATAAACATACTATCCTTGTTTATAATAAGATAGATAGATTAGACTTAGATATTTATCCTAAAAATACAGATGATGTTATATATATATCTGCTAAAAAAGGTATAAATATGGAGAAATTATTATATATGATACAAGAGGCATTAATGGAAAATACTTATCCAGTAACTCTTTTATTACCATATGATAAGGGACATATATTTAGTAAAATTAAGGATAAGTATAATGTAGAAAACTTTGAGTACGGGGAAATTGGAATAACATTAGATGTAAATTTATTAGAAGAAGATTACAATATATATAAGGAATATGTACTAGAGAAGTAGGTAATACATGAATATAAGTTGGGATAATATAGACCAATTAAATGATTATTTTATTACCTATCTTCTTTATAAAGATTCTAAAACAGTATCTCAAATTAGTAAAATTAGAAATATTTCAACTACAGATGTAAATGACCATTTAATAAAAGCTAAATTAGAAATAAAGGCTATGTTTAAAGATAAAATCGAGCTATCTAAGGATATTTTAGATAAGTTTTTAGAAATGAATAAAGACAATAGAATAGCTTTTATGGATAATTTAGATGAAGAAAAAATGATAGACTTTAAAAGAAAACTTTACAAAAGAATACTAATTGAAAGAAATGCTGAAGATTTAATGATTCTTATTTGGGCAACAGGTGAGCTTAGAGATGATAGATTCTTAAAATTACTTCATCCACTTACTACTCATCGTCATTCAGATGTAAGAAGAATAACTTATTCAGCACTTAGAAAAATTGAATCACCTAAAAGTAGAGAAGTCTTACAACGAGGATTATATGACACAAATGCACAAACTAGGCAATATTGTGCAAAAGCTCTTTCGAAAATTGGTAATGAAACAAGTTTAAGAATGCTAAGACGACTTAAGAGTAAAAAACAATTTGAGAAAGACTATGTATTAAGAGCATATGATGATGCTATTGATACATTAGAAAGTGTAACCAAAAAATAGTTAAAATTAAAAATAACTAGGAGGGGTTTAATATGATAGTAAGACACTGTGCTGGTGGAGTTGTATTTTATGCTAATAAAGTACTTTTATTAAAAAATGATAAAGGTGAATGGACACTTCCAAAAGGTAAAATTAAGGATGGAACTTTATCAAAAGAAAGTGCAGTTAGTAGAGTTAAGGAAGAAACAGGAGTAGACGCTCATATACTTGACGCAGCAGGAGATACTATGTATGAATTTTTCTCAAGAAGTAGACAACAAACCGTTACAAATGCAGTAACTTGGTATGTAATGGAAGCACAGAATATAAATTACACTATAAGGGATGATTTTAAAGATGGAGGATTCTTTAAGGTTAAAGAAGCATTAAAGATGTTATCACATAATAAAGAAAAATCTTTAGTTGAAATATCATATAAAAAGTATAAGGAAATAAAGAAAAATAGTTGTGACGATGGTAGCGTTGCCTTAAACTATAAATAAATATAAAAAGAAAGGGCATTTACCCTTTCTTTTTTTCGAGGATACATAGGAGGAAAAATGAGTAGTTATAAGACATTACATGATTTTGGAATGGATGAAATTATAATAGAAAAATCAACTTTTATAGGCTATGCAAAACCTATAAAAACTGAAGAAGAAGCAGTTGAATTCGTAAATGAAATAAAGAAAAAACATAAAGATGCGACTCACAATGTATGGGCTTATACTGTAGGTCCTACTATGAATATACAAAGATATAGTGATGATGGAGAGCCACAAGGTACAGCTGGAATTCCAACACTTGAGGTTATAAAAAAAGAAGATTTAAGAGATGTAGTTGTAGTTGTAACTAGATACTTTGGAGGGATAAAGCTTGGAGCAGGTGGTTTAGTTAGAGCTTATACTAAGGGGGCTAAAGTTGGACTTGAAGCAGCTAAAATAATTGAAAAAGTAAAGTATAAAGAAGTTAAAATAAAAGTAGATTACAATCAATTAGGTAAAATTCAAAATGAAATTATGAATTTAGGATATTTTATAAAAGATACTATTTATACTGATGAGGTTGAAATTATAGTATATTCAAAGCTAGAGAATGTTGAAGCTTTAACTGCTAGAATGATTGATATAACTAGTGCAACAGCGAATATAACATTAGGTGAAGAGTTTTATTTATCAGAACAAAATGGACAAATTATATTATAAAAACTAAGTAGTAGTTAATTTTTATTAGCTACTACTTAGTTTTTTATTAGATTACTTTTTGTTAGGCTATAAGGTAATAAAAATATTAATAACTTTAATATAATATTATAGTTACTAATATTTAGAAAGGAAATACAGATTATGCCAAAAGAATTAATGTATTTTGATATAGAAGGAGCCTACGGTGGAAATCAAAATTGGTTTAAAAATCCTATGATGAAGTTAGGAGGATGTGCTGCTGTTACAGCTTGTGACTTGTGTATTTATTTAACTCTAATTAAAAGAATGGAAGGTTTATATCCATTTAATTCAAATTGTTTAAATAAGAGTGAATACATAAAATTTTCTAATATTATGAAGCCTTATCTTCATCCAAGGATATTTGGAATTAATACATTACAATTGTACATAGATGGATTTGAAAAGTATTTATATGATAATAAGTATAAAGAAATAAATATAAAACCATTTTATAGAGAAAATGATATAGAAGATAGTAAGAATATAATTATGAATCAAATAAATAAAGAAATTCCTATACCATTTCTTTTATTAAGACATAAAAATAAAGCTTTTAAAGAGCTTGTATGGCACTGGTTTTTAATTGTAGGATATGAAAAAGTGGATAATAATTTTCTTATAAAAGTTGCTACATATGGAAAGTATAAATGGATTTCACTAGAAGAGTTATGGAATACAGGTTATGAAGAAAATGGTGGAATGATAATTATAGATTTATAAGTATAAATAATGAAATAAAGGTGCATAACTTAGAATTAAAATAAGCTATACACCTTTATTTTATTTTGAGTCTTTAGTTTTATCTTGCTTAGGACATTTAAACCCTCTATAAATTTCGTAACAACCAACTAAGAGTAAGAAACATCCAAATATTTTTCTTAAAACTTCAGATGTAAGGTAATTTGCAACAAAAGAGCCAAATATAGCACCTAATACACCCATAATAGCAATTGGAAGAACTAATTCAAAAACTACATTTTTATTTCTTATATGTATAATAAGAGCAAATATAGTCATTGGAATGGATGAAAGTAAGTTAACGCTCTGAGCAATCTTAGGGTCAACTGATGCAAATAAAACTAAAGCAGGAATTAGAATAGTTCCTCCTCCCATACCCATTCCACCTATTATTCCAGCGAAAAATCCAATTATAATTATTAACATTAAAACACCATCCTTAAAGCTGCAATTATCATGACTAGGCCAAATGCTATTCTAAGAAACTTTCCAGTTACTTTAGATAAAAGTTTAGCTCCTATTATTCCACCAATAATACTTCCAAGAGCAGCTTGAAGTGTAAGTTTTATATCATAAGTGCCACGACATACATATATTACAGAGCTTGTTGTAGATAAAAATATTATTATAGCTAGAGCAGTTGCATGTGACTTATGTTCTTCAACTTTTAAGATATTATTTAAGATTGGAACTAAAAGTGTTCCTCCACCGGAACCAAATATTCCATTTACAAATCCAGTAATTCCACCTATTATAGTATTCTTTATATTAAAGTTAAAATATTTATTTTTTATTTTTATCACCGTCCTTAAGAGTTAGTTTTCACATAATTATTGAAATATATTTATAATATAAGGGGAAAACTTAGTACATATAAAGAAATGTAAAATATTAGAATATATATGATATAATGTTTTTGTAAATAATTAGGGAGGAAATAAAAATGAATTCAAGTTTAAAAACAGATATAGAAGTTAAAATAGATAAGACTGTTGAGTGGCTTAGAGATAAAGTTAAAGAAGCAAATTGTAAAGGGTTAGCAGTAGGGGTTTCTGGTGGAATAGATTCTGCAGTAGTTGCTTACCTTATAAAGAAAGCTTTTCCAGATAATTCAATAGGTGTAATAATGGAGATAAATAGCAATCCTCAAGATAAAGAAGATGCTTTAAAAGTTATAAATGGATGCAATATAAAACATATTGAATTAGATTTGACTAATGAACAAGTAGGAATATTAAATAAGGTTATAAATCAACTTCAAGAAGTTAATTTATATAATGAAAGTAATAAAACCATATCAGATGCTAATTTAAGAGCAAGAGTTAGAATGAGTACAATTTATACTGTTGCCAACAACTTAAATTATTTAGTTGTTGGAACTGATAATGCTGCTGAAGTTTACACTGGATACTTTACAAAGTACGGTGATGGTGGAGTTGATTTAATTCCAATAGCAAACATAACTAAGGCAGAGGTTTATGAATGGGCAAAAGTATTAGGTGTTCATGAAGATATTATAAATAAAGCACCATCTGCCGGACTATGGGAAGGTCAAACTGATGAAAAAGAAATGGGAACTACATATAAGATGATAGATGCAGTTGTAGAAGGAAGGCTTGATGAAGTTCCAGAAAAGGATTTACAAATAATAGAAAGATTACATAGGGTAAGTGCTCATAAAAGAGCAACAGCGCCTGCACCACCTAAGTTCTAATTTACTAAAATAATTATTTGTGCTAAAATTTATTAATATAAAACTTATTAACTTTACAAGTAATTAAGTATATGAAAATAATATACTTGTGAATAATAAACATATTATGCTTAAGTAAGGAGTGGAATTATGGGACGTATAGGAAACATAATCAATAGAAAAGGTAAACAAGATGCTAAAAGAGCAAAAATATTCACTAAGCATGCAAGAGCAATAGCAGTTGCAGCTAAAGAGGGTGGACCAGATCCAGAATATAATGCAGCATTAAAAACTGCTATAGAAAAAGCTAAAGCAGACAACATGCCTAACGATAACTTAGAAAGAGCTATAGCTAAAGGTGCTGGCGGTGGAGCTAACGAAAACTTTGAAACTATAGTTTACGAAGGATACGGACCAGGAGGGGTTGCAGTTATAGTTGAAACATTAACTGACAACAAAAATAGAACAGCTGGTAACGTAAGATACTACTTCGATAAGAACGGTGGTAACTTAGGAACTAGTGGATGTGTATCATTCATGTTCGATAACAAAGGACAAATATTAATCGAAGCTAATGATGATGTTACTGAAGATGAATTAATGGAAATAGCTTTAGAAGCTGGAGCTGAAGATTTCATAGCTGAAGAAGATGGGTATGAAGTTGTTACTGCGCCAGAAGATTTTGCAGCAGTTCGAGATGAATTAGCAGCTAAAGGATATGAGTTTATATCTGCACAAGTTAAGTTAATACCTCAAACTACTACAGAATTAACTGATGAAACTCAATTAAAGAACATGAACAAGTTAGTTGATATGTTAGAAGATGATGATGATGTTCAAAATGTTTACCATAACTGGGAAATAGCTGAGTAATAATTAAAATCTAGTTATATCAATGGTTGTAGTAAGTAGTAATCTTAAAAATATATAAACTTTTAAGATTGTTATGATAAATGTTTCATATTCTATATAAAAATGTAATGATATACGAATAGAGTGTTAAGATAAATGAAAAACACCTCTAGTTATGATGTATGGATTAATTCTATATAAAATAACTTGGGGGTGTTTTTTTATGTTTATAGATGATATTTATAAAGAATACATTTATGAAATTAAGACTAGAAATTATACTGAAAGAACTATTAAAGGTTATAAAAATAATATAAATAAGTTTCTTACTTATTGCAAAAATGAGCATGGCATAAAAGATCTAGAAGAAATAACG
>JAEIGA010009507.1_pt1 | contig 14723 bp, 12 predicted proteins | sample 9270691 | NCBI WGS metagenome assembly JAEIGA01 (sample SAMN17057246, study PRJNA624740) | gut metagenome | biome: biome; isolation source: fecal sample | host: Bos grunniens | place: China: Xizang | collected 2019
GAAGTTTTTTAAAAATATTTTTGCTGTTGCTTGCCGAGAAAGGAAGCTGAATGGCGTTTTATTCGACCGAAGGCATACGTTTGTACGAATTAAGGATACCGAAACAAAACAGCCCACGCTGAAATGCTTTCAAAATATAATAATTTTTGGAGGTATCCTTATGAACCATATAAAATCTTGTGAATTTAATATCGACACCGCTTGTGTTGAGGTAAAACTCATTGACGGCTCTATAGTATCAATCGACTGCATTGCAGTTGAAAACGAATATGCAAACAATATGTATGAAACATCGGAACTTGATTATCTTATCTACAATGAACCAATTAGTTATATCAAACTATTGTTCGGTGGCAAAACGAAAGAATATCTGCGGAGTAGCACTGATTACACGCCGTTATCAGATTTGAGATAAACCAAATCACCAAAAATTCAGATTTCTAAACCTTAAAAATTCGCCCATAATGGGTATTATGCGTAAAAGTTGAGGTATAGGACAAATTATACGCATCTCTCAATTACTGTGCTTTGAAACCGTTGATATGCAAGGGTTTCAGGCCCCCCGGAACGCTTACTTTTCCACCCTTTCAATTTGTTTCCGCTTTTCTCACAAATAGCACATTTTTATCACAATATTCGATATAATATAAAAGTTAGCAGGCAACACATTTTTGGATTAACTTCCAAAAGCGTCGCCTGCTTTTCGTATTTATGCAGCAAAAATGCAAAAGGAATATTGTAAGATAATATGTTTGAGATAATACAAAAATCAGTTTTGTTATAATTTTATCTATTTCCATTACCTGATTGAGAAGTTTAGCCCGGAATCTTGAGCGGAAAATCCGCTAAACACTGAATATTTATTACCTGTTATGTTAAGATTATGACAGTAATTATAGGTTCAGGTGATGGAATGTTATATCAACGTATCAGGGATTTGCGTGAGGATAAAAATCTGACGCAAAAACAGATGGGAGAAATTCTCTCGTGTAGCCAGCGTGTTTACAGCAACTATGAACGAGGAGAGCTTGATATTCCCACAGATATTCTTATAAAGCTTGCAGATTTCCATGGTGTTTCCGTAGATTATTTGCTAAACAGAACAAACAAACTCCGTTTTGATAAAAGCGATTATTAACATCGATATGTTTTACAAGACATATCGATGTTTTTTATATAATTTTATCTATCAGACCAAATGACAGAGCATCTTCTGAAAACATAAAGTTATCTCTGTCGGTTGCTTCAAGTATTTCGTCAATGCTTTTGTTTGTATTCAAAGCAAGTATGTTGTTCAGTCTGTTTTTTACTTTTTGTATTCGTTTTGAAGCGATTTCGATATCAGATGCCTGACCTGATATTCCGCTAAGCGGCTGATGAAGCATGATTTCGCTGTTGGCAAGAGCATGTCTTTTTCCTTTTGTTCCTCCTGCTAACAAGAATGCTGCCATAGAGTAACACGAACCGACACAAACCGTTGATATATCCGGTTTTATTTTGCACATAACATCATAAATTGCAAAGCCTGCTGAAACCGAACCGCCGGAAGAATTGATATATAATTGAATATCTTTTTCATTGTCAACACTTTCAAGATACATAAGCTGAGCGGTTATTGATGCAGATTGATTTTCATCAATTTCTCCGAACAAATAAATAATTCTGTCTTGCAATAACCTGTCATAAAGACTGTAAATACATTCTTTGTTTTTTTCTTTTACAATAAGATTTGGTGTTATTAACATCGTTGTCACTCCTCGTTTTAATCATTTGAAAACGGAATCGGAATACACCCTTCCTCAATATCTCTAAGTAATGCGGCTGTATTTAAAACCATCGGCATAGGCATTTTTTCTTTAACCGACATAACAGCCGGCGGAAACCGAGGAAATTGATATTCTTCAATATCCGGTAATTCAGTTATAAAGGGATAGCATCTGCTATGGAGCAAAAGCATTTCTCCTTTTGTTTTAGAAAAACGCATCAGTTCTGAAGGTGATATTAATGGATGATGAATTCCTGACAAGTCAGTTTGTGTTCCGCATAAATCACTCAGATCTTTAACAAGCTCAAGTTCTCTTCCTGACAGATAAAACAAATTCGTACAATTTGAAATAATTGTCTGTGCATTATCTTTTCCGTATTTTGAGTAAAACTGTCTGAGCGATTGAACCACCAGATGAAAACGAATATCTCTTGCTCTCGCTGCTGTCAACATCGTTTCGGCTTGGCGTAAAGGTGGTATGTTGCAAAATTCATCTAAAACAAAATTAAAACGTATCGGAAGTTTTCCGTTATCAGTTTTTTCCGTCGCTGAGATCAAATACTGATAAAGCTGCTGTACAAACATAGATACAACAAAATTGTATCTGGTGCTTTCATCGGGAGTTATCAGATAAATAATCGTTTTTTTGCATGATATTTCATCAAAGTTAATGCCGACAGATGACATCAGACTCGATAAATTAGGTGATGTTATAAACCTGTTTATCATTGCAAATGCAGAAATCATTATTGAGCATAACGTTTTCTCACTCGCAGAGAAAAGGCAACCGTAATTAATTGATGCCAAACAGTTCAAAGGAAGCTTGGAAGCAATTTTTATTAACGTTTCTGCACTTTCCAAAGAACACATTTTTGCCAAAGAATTAATGTTAACCTTTGAACGAGATGAACATGTCTCAAACATCAGAAGGATATTTGCCAAAAGCAAATTAGCTGCCGTTTCGTGCCAGAAAGGATCAGCACGGCTGTTTCTCTGCTCATCGGCAACAATTTCAATAAAATCATTTATCATATTTATTGCGGTTTCCTTTTCGCCTGAACGATAAAGCTTCCATGGTGTACCCAACGGATTCCATCTGTGACTTGCTTTCGGATTTCTGAGATTGAGTATGAAAATCCTATAACCCATTTTTTCTGCGATACCGGAAGTTCGGTTAAAAAGCTCTCCCTTCGGATCAGCAACAAACAGATTTTCACCGCTTGAAATAAGATAATTAATCAAAGGCATTATAAGCCGTCTTGTCTTCATCGAACCGCTTGCCCCGAATATTATACTGTGATTATCTCCGGAGTCAACAAAAACCCTTCCTGATTTGGCAACCAACGGTATGCCGCCCTTTTCGGATTTGTCAAGCGTACATTCAAACGCGTCCTCTGTTATTTCTTCCTCGTATGCAAATCTCGAATCGCCATATGAGAATGATTCGTTAAGGTATTTTTCATATAGCTTCATTTTCTTTTTCCTCTCGTATAAGACTGATTTTGTTTGATACCCTTTTTCTTTTTTCATAAACCCTTGCGTTATCTTCAATAACGACAGTTTTCATCGAATATGTTTTGATTTTCTGAATTAATGTTTCAGCTTTCTCTCTATCGCCTGTTCTTATGATAAAAGCAAATACCGCCGCATTCCTTTCTGAATAGTCGAGCAATGCCGCAAATCTGTCATCATCCTCACAGACTGTCCACTCACTTATATCAACCTCAACCAAACCGTAAAAATGATTTTTAAACCTTTTGTTTGCGTTTATTTTATTGTGCAGTATTGTCAGCTCACGAAACGAATCATCACAAGGGTAATGCAGACTGAATGAAATTGTCGGTGTTTTTCCGTGAAAATTATATCCGCTTGTTCTCATAGCTTTCAATATTTGAACAGTCTTAGTGGTTGTATCCGAGTTCGGATAAGTTAAAATAACATAATTCATAAAGGCACCTCCCTCAAACAGCCAAATCATAAAGTAAATCAAGCTTATCTGAGAATAAATCGCCTAATGTTGAACTGCAAGTGTTGAAAGATATTTCAAGCTTTCTGCTTGATGAGATGCGTTCTTCAAACTCATCATCAGCTTTCATAATCTGCAATATTCTTGCCGTGTTAAGAGCATCGTCACAAGCTCTGTGTGCCTGACCTTCGAAAAACAAATTTAATTTGCTGAGTGCGTCCTGAAGATTGACCGCAGACTTGATTTTTGATTTTACCGAAAACTCTTTCTGCAAATCTATCCATTCTTTCGTACATAAAACTTCAAACCTGTCTTTACAGTTTTTCAGCCTGCATTCTCCAAAAAATTGATGCTTGTCACTATTGCTCCACTCATAAATTTTAAAATCGTCAGTTCCTATCCATTCATATAAAGCGGAAATTGCTCCGGCAAACTTCGGTGCACCTGCTAAGTGATGGTTTGTTATTCCCGTCAAGAAAGAGCAATACTCATCAAGTGTGCTGTAAATCGGATGAACATAACTTGAAAAACTGTCAATCAATTGAAAGTCATCGTTCAATTTAACGGCACCTATTTCAATTATTTCATACTGCAATTTTTTCCTGTCAACGAACTTCGATGTAACAGGTGTGAATTCAAAATCAATAATAATATGGTTCATAATATACCTCCGTAATTTATTTCGGTAAGTATATATTACAAAACTTTACGTTGTTCAAATAAAAAAGATGATGCCGAACAGTTTCCGGGATATTCCCCGAAACTGTTCGGCATCTGTGCTTTATTCAATTTAATCTTATTCTTCTACATAGAATATGTTTTTGGTTACAAAGGCTGATTCCAAACCATTTATATCATGACCTTTTATTTGAAGAGTAAATACATTGCAATCATCAGGAACCTTCAAATATAAAGTGTCACCGGTGGAGCTTTTGACATCATCGGCATCCAGCTTATACTCTATACGCTCTATTTCTGCACCGGTTGTTTTTGAAGGATAAACTTTAACCTTAATATAGTCATTTCTTTTAACCGTTGCCTCTTCCAAATCAGGAACGATTTTTCCGTTTACAGATATTTCTATTGTCGGAGGAACGGGTGGAAGAACAACTACAGAGTACCATACCCAATAATTTCTGGCAAGCTCTTTTTCTGTTCTGGCAAACACCTGCAATGAAAACTCCTCAAGATTATTTGGTACAATGAACTCTGTATATCCTTCTTCTACGGTAACAACATCACCTGTTCCGAATTTGTATTTAATATATGATATAGAATCGCCTTCGGGAGCGATAGCTTCTATGCCTATCATGTCGCCTTCTTGCACACAAACATATCCCGGCTCCACTTTTTCGCCGTTAACGCTTACGCCGATAACAGGTGTCTGAGTGTTCGGTACAGCATCCATAGCAAGCATCACTTTTTCTTCATTACTTTCAACCACATTGAAGCTGCCTATAGATTCAAGAACGCCTTTTTTTAGAATAACAAAGCAATGCTCATCGGTAATTTTGTCAACCTTGATTCTCATCGTGGCAGTATTTGCATCAATAATTTCATCCAAGACTATTTCACCGCTGAATCCGATAATATCAAAGGCATTGTTAAGATATGGTGCTGCTCTTGACACGGCACTTGTCTGATTGACATCAACAATTGTGAATGTATGCTCGCTCCAATCAGTCAAAGTTTCGGGACCGGGATGCGATGCCAACACACCAACATCGGGATGGGAAATCAGAAGATGCGGAACTGTATAAAAAGCAAGAAAAAGTATTAATGCTACCGAAGCAAGAGGCATAAGGAATCTCTTCAGTAATACCGAACGGAACGAATCATCTTTGAACATATAACTCATTTCGTTGTAATATTCTTTTGCAAAATCCGTGGTTTTGACAACCGAGAAATCTGCATTCAGTTTATGAGTTTTAAGATAATCCGTTTTTTCTTCAATAAAGAATATACCGTTTCGGGCAATCTGCATTGTTTTGAGAATGTTTATTGCCGCCATCGCTTTGAATTGCTTATATTTGATGCTGTGGATTTTCGTGAATGCAAGGGTGAGAAGATAATGAGGATTATCGTCAAGTCTGGCAACCTGATTATTTTTAATGCATTCAAAAAGACCGATGTAGGAATCCGAAATAACTCTTCCGTTTTCTCCATCTGCAAGAATTTCCTTTTCTGATGTCAACTCGCTCAAATAAGTCAATGTGTTGATATTAAAGCTGCGTGATCCAATAAGAAAATCATTGTCGGGAGAAATATCGCGGGTTTCACTGCAGATTTTTTCAAGCTCCAATTTGAGTGATTTTGCAATTATATAATCTCGAAGGGATGAACTGAGAAAAAGTCTGTCTTTTCCTTGATGAAGAAAAACTCCGCATTTAGAAAACTCTTCAAACAAAACATCTGCAGATATTTTCAAATTGTTTGATTTTACAATTTCTTCAAAGTCGGATTTGAATGTTATGTTTGTATTACGATCAAGCATTTTTTTGCAAATTTGCTCAAAAATCATGTCAACATTGATTTCTTCTATGCTGTTACTTTCTTTTTTTAGTTTAATTTGAAGAAGTTTCTCTATGTTGCTTAAATAATATTTTATGATATCTGTTTCGGAGTCGACCGCCTCAATATTATTGAGTTTCGCAAGCATTTTTATAACTCTTATATTATTGCCCAAAATTTTATACAATGAGCGTTCTTCAAGTTTTTCTGCACAAGCGGGATTTGTATACATCATATATTCCCTGATTTGTGCCTGAGAAAGACTTTTAAGCTTTATTTCAACAAAACTGCCGGGATTATCTGATATTTCTTCGGCAGATGTTGCCATTTTCAAATCTTTTTCCAAATCTGTTGATGAGATAACAATGAAAAGATTTTTGAATTCTGAAAATGACTTCAACTCTTCGGCAAGAAGTTTTCTTTTGTATAAAGAAGCATTATTAAGTCCGTCGATCAGCAAAATGTATGCTGGAAAACCATAGCATTTATCAGTAGCCGAAAAAGCTTTTCTTAACTGCATTCTTTTTGATTCAACGCCCAGCACATTACCATATTTAAAGTATTCGCTGAGAATTCTGTCTGTAAAGGATTCGGTTTCTCCAAGTTTATTAACTGAAATATAGATGGGTGATGAATTCTCCCTTTTTTCTCTTATATCATTGTAAAACCTTTTTAAAGCAAAGCTTTTTCCGCTATCTTTCGATCCGGTAAGAATGAAACGACCGTTGATCGCTGAAGAACGAATGAAATTCTGAGTTTCTTGATAAAACTCCAAGTTTTCCAGCTTATCCAAAGAAAGTGATAAGGGCTCGGAAGAATATGCTTTTCGAAAGAAACTCAATAAATCTTTTTCAACAAAGCTTAATCCCTTGTTGTATACTACTTCCATAGACGGATACAGTATTTCACTCGCCGGCTCACCTGATTCATCAACAAGAACGCATTCGCCGCAAAAATAATCCAAAACTTTTTCTGTGCTGGCACTTGCGCGATTTTCAGCTAATTTAATAAGCTTTTCAACAGAATTTATTACCGTATCGCCGTCGCCGACACAGCTGTCAAATCTGTTATCGGGATTGCAGCAAATGGTTTTCTTGAAAAAGCGTGCAAGTTCATCATAAAAACAAACATTTACTCCCGAAAACAGTTCGTTTTCTTTTTCAAAATCAAATTCTGCATCGGATTTCATGTCTTCAAAACACGGAAGATATCCAAAAATCTTTTCAAAAAGAATAGCACCTATTGAAAAAATATCAGTTTTTTCACTAATTTCTTCAAGATTGAATTGCTTTTGCTCAGGTGCAGAATATCCTTCGGTATATGAAAAGTTAAAATCTCCACTGAAAATATTCTCTTTTTTTATCGCCGTATCCAAATCTGAAAACTTCAGCATTCTCGTGTTTCGCTGGTTGTAGGTGTGTTCAATGCAAAGAAGATTTGACGGCTTTATATCCAAATGAAGATATCCGAAATTATGCAAAGCACCCGTAATGGAACATAAATCAAGAGTTGCTTTAAGTATATCCGCAAGACTTTCTTTTTTTATATCTTTATATGTTTGGTATGATTCCACCGGAATTTCAGCATAGAACGTTCCGTTACCTTCAAGAAAATCGGTGTTATGACAAACGGAAAATGTGCCATTTATATCATCCGAAACAGAAATGCTGTTTATCTGACGGTTTTTATTTAGGAAATCGTTTTTGTGCTTCTCAAAACTTTCAGCATCCTCAGGAAAGATCTTACAGCTTGGGTTTCTTGAAAGCCTGAGTCTTTCAGGATAAAACTCTTTTAGAATGCAGCGTTTGGCATTACCAAAGTTATCCTCTTTTTCAGCGGTATAAACTAAAGTGTTTGCTCCGGAGCCGATGTGTGAAATAATCCGATATTCAATCTCTTTATTGTTGCTCTTTAATTTATAGCAACAATCTTTTTTTAGCGGTATTCTTATCATGGCATTTCCTCCTTAAGGTTGTTGCCAATATGTTATCATCGCATAACGATGAAAAAATAGAAAAGATTTTTCCAAATCAATTGTTTAGGGCAAGATTCCATAATACAGAGAAACTTTTTACAGGAAAATCTGACTGTGCGCAGGTCAAGAACACGAAATCCAAAGGCTCTTTTGAATAGAGTTTGCTAAATCCGCATTCAGAAAGCAATGTGTTGATTTCAAATCGATAGTCTTTAAATGTTTTTTCTTTTGACTTGTGAAAAACAAAAAAGTGAAGAAAAATGAGCAGAGAACGAAGCTGTTCATATGTATTCATATTGCCTTTCCCTGCCTCGAAATGATTACCTTCAACAAATGACGGCGACGGCATATTTTTAAAAGCCGAGCAAAGAAAATGTTTGTGATTTTCCACGTTTTCGTTATTTTCAATTTTTTTTAACACAGAATTCAGGTCTTTTTTATACAAATCCAGGATTTCATTATCGCAATAATCGATAAAAGTGTCCTTTGCAACTGTGTTCATTATCAACGAGATATCTTCGCACTCTTCCTTGTTTTCTTTAAAACCCGAGTCAGCAACTGCTTCTTGAAAATTTGCAAACTGAATAGAACCCTCTTTGAAATATTCTGAATCTTTATTTAACTCAGAATACGGAATGTTACGAGTTTTAATAAGCCAATCTTTATAAAATTTGTTTCCGGTATTTAACTTGCACCAAGGTTCGTTATCAATTTCATTCAAAGCCGCAACGGAAGCGTTTCTGAAAATATCGGCTATTCTTTTTTTGTTACCAAAACCATATGTAACAGAAACCCAAAACCACGGAAAATAAGATGAAGTCAAAACCTCATCCTGTGAATTTGTTAAATCCGACAGATGTTTTGTTGCAGTATTAATCCAGAAGTCGTATTTTATTGAGTATCCAATAGCGTTATCTTCATATTCGGCAAAATGTGTATTGTTTAGTGCAGACATCAAAAACTTTTCACCACTTTTTGTTTCTGACAAATATTTTATATATTTTAACACTTGCTCTTTTGCCCGAACATTATTCACTGAGAATTCCAGACGAATTTTAATTAATTCATTGATAAAATCTTCGGATTCAAGTTCAAACAAACTTTCAATTGAATTTGCTCCGTGAGTATTAAGAAAATCTTCTTTTGTGGAGTTAATATCGATTTTTTTGCCCAAATAGAGACAACTGAAAATTTCAATGTCTTCAGCGCAGGCCGCAAGCAAAGACGGATCTTTTTTCGTTTCGATATAATCTTTGATTGAGTCTATTGGCGATTCATCATTATAGCCTTTGCCACCAAAACGCTTAGCCTTACTGTGCGCTGATAAAAGTATTAAATCAGAAATCTGTTTTTTGTTGAGTCCAAGTTTTTTGATGAGTGCATACATCAGAATTCTGTCTGAAAAAGAATCCGTAAGTTCAGGGGTTCCCTTACCTTCTCTCCAGTATTTAATTCTGGTGTTGTCTTTGCTTTCACGACGGATATACTTATTTTGCAAACCTTTTGAAGAAACCAGAGATACGGCTGTTTCTTCAAGTGCTTTTCTGCTAATCTCTGCGCTGTTCTTGTTTTCATAGTCTTTGATGAGAGAGCTCAAATACGAACTTAAATCGTTTGTTCGCAAAAATTCTTCAGTTTGACCTTCATCCTCAACAGAATTAACCAGATAATTAAACAAAGAAACAGAACCGCCGTTGCAATTCATTGCACTGGCATAAAAATGAGAATATTTTTTATTTTCATCACTATAAGCATTTTGAAACGCATTTTCATATTCGCTTGAAATAATGTCCTCGTAGTTTTCAAGCATCAAAACGGCATCTTTGAAACTCTTTTTGTTAGCGAAACAATATTCAAAAATCAAATCAACGGGATTTCTGGTAAACGCAGGAATACCGCCAAAAAGCTTCATAAAAAATATTTTTGTTTCATCTCGAGAAAGCCCAAGGGCAAATGCAACCTGAAAAAATGCGATTTTCGAGTTTTGCTTGGTCATGGAGTATTCTGAATACTCAAACCAATTCCTTACGGTTTTTGAAGAAATCTGCCATTTTTTGTCTAATCCCTCAGAGGTTTTGGTGAGAAGTTCAGACAATCCTTTTACTTCATTTCTTTCAGTAAATCCGTACTCTGAGTTGTTTCTTATATAATCTGAATAATATGTTCTCAGAGTCTCGTTGAAAATTCTTCGTTCTCTATTTACTTGTTCCAATGCGTCAAAAACATTGTCAAGAAATTCTTTTGGTTCTTTTTTGTTGATATCGGACAGAAATCCCGAAGTTTCAACAGCTTTTTCATCAAAGAAAATTGTATCTTTCTGCACAGAATCGTCCCTTTCTTACACTAATTTCTGAATTGGAATTCTTTAATACAATTATATACGATTCGGAAACAACTTTTTTATTTTGCGCGCGTTCCGAAGTGCTAACATATTGTTGTCAGCTGATGAAGCGGCAAAAAATCGGAGGTGTTTTAAAATGAAAAAATATGTTACTGAAAAGTTCTGCGATGTTATGTCTTATCTTACAGTTGCTCTCGGGGTAATACTCATTGCTTTAGTTGTTATGAATTACCCTAAAATCACTTCTCTTTTGGACAGAATAATTTTCAATCGGAACGATGCGGTTTCTTCTTCAATTATTGTGAATGATAATACTGAATGGAAAAATCTTGATGAATCGGAGAGAGTAATTAAGTCCATACGAATGGGTGGCTTCACCGACTATCTCAACAGCCGCGAGATTCAGTTGTATAATGAAACGGTGAGGTTTATGAATTCGGTTAAAGGTAAATCGGATTATGAGATTGCCCTTGCTGCCCATAACTGGGTAATCGACAATGTTACATACGACGATGATGCCGCAAAAGAAGATAATGATTTGTCGTATGTCTATGACTCGAAATCAGCGTACGGAGGGCTTGTGGATAATTACACGGTCTGCGCAGGTTATGCTGCAAGCTACAAAATCCTTACAGAAAGCTGCGGCATCGAAACTTATTATGTTGTAGGCAAAGTACCCGAAGGCGGTTACCATGCTTGGAATGTTTGTTCTATAGACGGAAAATACTATGCAATAGACTGCACCTACGACGACAGTGGCGCTGACAGATATAAGTACTTTATGGTGTCTGACGAGTTTATGAAGAACGTTGGCAGAGAATGGAATTATGAAGAATTTCCTGCCTGTACAGACACGCAATATGAATTTGCACGATATACAGAATTTTCTTCGCAAAATGAAGTTTTCCGTTATGTTGTTGAGTCATTGAACAATGCAGGAACAGCGTTTGTAAAAACGAATTTTGAAATTGACTGCTTTGACGATATCTGCGAGTCGGTTGACAGCGATTTTGCATATTCAAAAACAAATATGGATGGCTTTAATTACTATGCAATCGAATTATAAAGCCATATATATTGACTTTAAGAATATTATTCGCTAATATTATCAATATACGGCAAAACCTAATATGTATTATACGAATAGTTTATCAATATATATAAACTTTGTCAATAAATCTTCATATTCATAGTTATACAAAGAAAAAGGAGCTATTATGAAAAAGATTGACTCATTTTTAGAAAAACATTTTATCGGTGTTTTGTTTTTTCAAATTCTGATAATTGTTTTAGCAATAATTCTTGTTATCAATTTTGATTTTCAAGATCTTGTGCGTTTCAACAATCGTCTTGCTGACACTATAGTAGACTTTATTTTTAAATAGTCTCAATCATAAAATCCAAATTAATATATAAGAATATTTCGGCTTTCGCATTGCACAAAAACTTTAATCAGGAGGAACATACAATGAAAGAAATAAAAACATTTGAAATACAGAAAGAATTGCGCAACCAGATTCCCGAAGGACATTTTTGCGAGAATGGGCCTTGTTCCAGATGCAAACATTCGGTATGGGATCACGGCAGCTTATATTGCAACTACAAACGCAGATATGTAGACCCCAACGAGTGGCATTTCTGCTGCAACGAATAAGAGCAAAACGGCATAAAACTAACAATTAAATGAAACAAAATGTGCAGTGCGAAAGCACCCGTGAGGTTTTATAAATGGTTATTTTAAAGGAAAATACATATAAAAAAATCAAAAAGGAACTGTCGGAAAACCCAGAATTTGAATGCGGAGGTATTCTGGGCAAAAAAGGAAATTGTATATCCGCGTTTGAATATGACAAAACAGGCTCAAACAAAAGCGGTAATATGTATTTTCCCGATGTAGAAACTCTAAATGCGATAATTGAAACTTGGGAAAAAGAAAACATATTTTTTTGCGGATTTGTTCACAGCCATCCAAAGGGATCTTCCGAACTTTCAAACGGTGATATCAATTTCGCATTAAAAATCATTAATAACTTTGATAATATGGATAGTTTGCTGATGGGTATATATGTTATTTCGCCAGACTGCAAAAACAACAACTTTGTATGGTATCTTGTCCGCGAGGATAAGGTTGACAAAATATATCCGAATATTATCAAATGACATATAAAAAATCTATGAAAGAAGGCAAAATTATGAAAAAGGTACTGTCTCTCGCTCTCGCACTGATTATGGTTTTCGGATCTGTTCCTCTTGCGGCTTTTTCGGATTTCAATTTGAATGAAATTCTTCCGTTGTCAGTAATAACTGCAGAAGCTGCAACAGCTGTTGTCATCACAACATGCGATGCAAATGCCAGCGATAATAATGCCTGGCTTGATATCGATTCTGATCGGGTAGAATGGACTTGCTCAGCATCGGCAAAATCCTACCGCTACACTGTTGTTGAAGTTGATAAAAGCGGACAGAAGATAGCATCTCCTCTTGTTGAGTTAAAACTCACAACAAGTAAGTACTTTAGATTGTCTTCAATAAGCGGCATGAATCCTAGCTCTATCTATAAGGTTTGGGTAGGCTGCTATACAGATTCTTCAGGTAACACAATCCTTCAGGGTGACGGCGGTTGCGAAGCTTATTTTCGCACAAATTCGACCACACCTACGGTTACCACAGGCAAAGCATCAAATATAGGAGATACATATGCAACTCTCTCCGGTACCCTTGAAAAGAACGGCGGCACCTCTATTACTGACCATGGTTTTGTTGTAAGTACCTCGAGCTCAAAGCTTACATTGGCAAAAGGCGATGTCTATTCTCTTGGCAGTGCCGGTGCTAACAAAGGAACATTTACAATAGAGATTTACCATCTTTCCAGTGCAAAGACTTATTATTTTAAATATTATGCTCAAAATGAGAATGGCGTTGAATACGGCGATTCAGCTTCATTCACTACAACCTGCTCCCATTCGGAAACTGATGAAAAAATTTCCACCTCAAACGATGTAATCTATAAAAGTATTTCTTCAACACAACATCAATTGAAATGTTATTATGATAAGTATTGCACTCTTTGTTATCAGACCGTTGAGAAAGCTTACAGATATGACACTACAACAGAATCACACTCATTTAACAATTCAGGTATCTGTGAAGACTGTAAATATGCCAAAGGCTGTGCTCATGAAAATTCAAGCAAAGAATATTATGACGAGCGCTATAATATAGTTGACACCAAAACACATGAATATGTTAAATATTACAAGCTTGTGTGTGATGACTGTGGTATTGATGTAGATACCAAGGTTATGTGGGATACTACTACTCAGAATCATTCTTTCTTACGCAACGAATGCACCAAATGCGGCTATGTAAAAAATCAGGCTTTAAGCGTAACACTTACAGCAGATTCCGCAACAGCAGATGTTAACACTAACTTCGGTGCAACGGCACAGGCAACAGGCGGTGCAGGCGGATATCAGTATACACACTCTGTTTTTAATGAAAATAATGAAGAATTGAGATATCTTTCATATTCAGAGGTAACCCGTTTTTCTTATAACACACAAAAACCTGGAAAATATTATTTTAAGGTAACGGTTAAAGATGCTGACGGAACAACTGCAACAGCAACTTCAGACATAATAACTGTAGTTTGTCCTCACGAAACATATGATATTGATAAATTTAATATCACATCCACACAGGAATATGAACAGTATAGCGATTCTCAACATTATTCAATTTATTATTACAATCATGATTGCAAAATTTGCGGTGAAAGATTCAAAGAACACGTTACTGATGCCGAAAACAAATCTCTGGAGAATCATTCATATTCATCCAACAGCAATGTTTGTAATTGTTGTGGCTATACAAACAACACAACATATATAGTAACTTATAATGCAAACGGCGGTACAGGTGCGCCTACAAGCCAGACTAAGCAGTATAATGTTACTTTGAAATTAAGCACAGTTATTCCGTCAAAAAAAGGATACACCTTCCTTGGTTGGGCAGCAAGCAGTACTGCAACAAGCGCCACATACAGCGCAGGCGGAAATTACACCAAAAACAGCAACTGCACACTTTATGCAGTCTGGTCTTCTGCGATGCCTGAAGTCACAATTAACGGAACAAAAATTGAACCTAAATATCTTCGTAATGAGCA
>JAEIGA010009508.1_pt1 | contig 14723 bp, 13 predicted proteins | sample 9270691 | NCBI WGS metagenome assembly JAEIGA01 (sample SAMN17057246, study PRJNA624740) | gut metagenome | biome: biome; isolation source: fecal sample | host: Bos grunniens | place: China: Xizang | collected 2019
AAGCTTGTCGAGACGAGCGAGAGAACGCGCCGCCATTGTATGCAGCTTGAAAACTGCTGCTACGGTGAAATTGAAATGCTCACTCTCAACATGGCGCGTAAAGGCGTTTTAGGTGAGCTTCTCCATGCTGAGTGTGCCTACATACACGATTTGCGCGAATGCTGCTATCAAGATCCAAATGTCGAAAAGCCCGGTTACGGAGTGAGCGGATATATGGATTACTGGCGTCTTAAATGGAATCTGGCGCATAAGGGAAATCAGTATCCGACGCACGGGCTTGGTCCCGTCGCCTGGTACTTTGATGTGAACCGCGGAGACCGTTTTGATTATCTCGTCTCTCTCGAGAGCAAGGCGTTCGGATTTAAGGACTACGCATCAAAACTTTTCAACGGCACTTGGAAAGCGCGCCAGAATCCTGAAATGGGCGACATGAATACGACTCTTGTCAAAACTGTTAAGGGCCGCAGCATCATGATTCAGCACGATGTCTCGTCGCCTCGTCCTTATTCAAGAATCAATCTTGTTTCAGGCACGCGTGGAATTTTGAAAGACTATCCGTATCAAGTTGCGCTTTCGAAAAAGCCTGGCGCAGGTGCGCATGAATGGGAAAGCGCTCAAGAAGCCGAAAAGATCCGCAAGGAGTATATGCATCCTCTTTGGAAGGAGGCAGGCGAATTTGCGAAGGTTGTCGGCGGTCACGGCGGAATGGACTTCCTTATGATTTTGCGCCTTTGCTATTGCTTGCAGAATGGTCTTCCTCTCGATATGGACGTCTATGATCTTGCCGCCTGGTGCTCTGTATGCGAGCTTTCGGAGCGCTCTGTCCGCAACCGTTCCGCTTCGCAGGATGTGCCTGATTTTACAAGGGGAGCGTGGCTTAGCGGTCGTCCAGTAAACATCACGCCTGTGGGTCTTGAGAAGATGGGCTTTAAGCGCGACAGCGAAATTAAGAAGGACTCTGCACAGCTCTCCGTCTAATGACAGATTTTTCAAAACTACTCAATCCCGGCCAGCTTGCCGCTGCAACGGCCGGGGATGGTCCTTTGCTTGTTCTCGCTGCGGCAGGCACTGGTAAAACGCGCACTCTCGTTCATCGCGTCGCCTATTTAGTTGAGCAAGGCGTTCCTCCTGAGCGCATCCTCCTTCTTACTTTCACAAACCGCGCCGCCCGCGAGATGCGTGAGCGCGCAGGTCTCCTGGTAGGCGATGCCGTTCATTCAATCTGGAGCGGAACGTTCCACTCCATTTGCGCGCGCCTTTTAAGGCGTTACGGCAGCGCCATCGGTTATTCTCCGGGATTTACGATTTTAGATGAGGATGATCAGAAAAAACTCATCGGTGAGATTATTAAAAAAAGCGTAGCCGATCCTAAAAGCTTTGCGAAAAAAGATGTCGTCGCGAAAATCATTTCCGAGGCGGCTAACGAAAGTCTGCCTGTTCAGTTTGTTGCCTCGAGGTATCTTACGAAAACTGCCGACGTCGACCCAGAAGCGATCGATGTGATCGCGAAAAAATATGTCGCCCGCAAACAAGAGCTTGAGGCGATGGATTTTGACGATCTTCTCGTCAATGGGCTTAAGCTTCTTAAAGAGTCGGAAAGAATCCGCGAAATGCTTCAGGAGCATTTTCTTCATATTCTCGTTGATGAATATCAAGATACAAACACGCTTCAGGCGGAGTTTACCGATATTCTCGCATCAAAGCATCGCAATATTCTCGCAGTGGGAGACGACTTTCAGTGCATTTATACGTGGCGAGGTGCGCGTATAGAAAATATACTTGATTTTCCGAAACGCTGGGAAGGTTGCGGCATCGTTAAACTTGAGGCGAACTACAGATCTGTGCCTGGCATTCTTGATATTGCCAATGTCGTCATGAAAGATGCTCCTCGTCAATTTGAGAAGCATTTAAAGTCATGTAGGCCTCCAATCAGCAGGTCGCTCCCAACAGTTCATAGAGTGTATGATTCGCGCGAGCAGGCTTCTGAAATTCTGAGGATCTCAAAAGAGCTTCTTTCATCAGGCTATAGACTGAGCGATATGGCTGTTCTCTACCGCAGTCATTTCCAGTCCATAGATGTTCAGATGACGCTTGCCCGCGCGGGAGTTCCTTTCCGCATCACATCTGGTGTTGGCGTTTTCGAACAAATTCATGTTAAGGATATTCTTTCTTATCTAAGACTTATTATCAATCCTCGAGACGAGCTTTCTTTCATGCGCTTTGTTTGCCTTTTCCCGGGAGTCGGCGAGAAAGGTGCACAGAAAATGTGGGCGAAGCTCGGCGGTATGTTTGACGGTTCCCGTCGTGAAGACAGAGACGCTTTAGGAGCGCTTTTCGGAGCGAAAGCAAAGCCTTACTGGCCTACAGTTGCAAAATGCTTCGAAGCGGCATACGACCATCTTCAAGAAGATGAAGTCGGCGAAATAATCGAAGACTTTTGCGATCTTTATTACGAAGATCACCTCAAGCGCGAGTGGGATGAGAAGGATGCCGAGGATAGGCTTGATGATATTGGAGAACTTGCAGGGCAGATTGCTGCTGGAGAGAGTCAAGAAGGCGGGCGTGCCCGACTTGATGCTTTTCTTCAGGATGTGGCGCTCCTTACCAATCTCGACATGAAGCGCAATGAGCCTGACTCTGACAAGATGACTCTTTCCACGATTCATCAGGCAAAGGGTATGGAATGGCCAGTCGTTTTCGTTCCATGGCTTTCCGAGGGTCTTTTCCCTTCAGCGAAAGCGGCGGAAGAGAATCGTGCCGATGAGGAGAGGCGTCTTTTTTACGTCGTGGTTACGCGGGCAAAGGATATTCTCCATCTTTTTTCGCCTACCATCCGTAAAACGTCTGACGGCGGAATGTTCCCCGTTGAAGAGTCAGTCTTTTTGAAAGAAATCCCTCCTGAGTTGGTCGAGAGGCGCAGGAGCCTCTTTAACCCGGCCTATCAATCGCAAAATACGTATTCGCGCGGTTATTCAGGCAGCTACTCAGGTGGCTATTCGGGAGGCTATTCAGGCGGTTATTCAGGCGCAGGCCGCTCCGGTTTCATTTATCGCAGGTGAGTTTGCTGCCCCCATTTTTGGTATAATACGCAATTGTCATGGCGGAAGAAAAAAAGGAAAGATTGCTTGAGACTGAGGAAGTCCGGCAGAAAGTTGCGGATTTGAAAGTCCGCGTGGTCGAAATGGCCGAATATGTTAAGGTCGCGGAGCGCCGCGAGAAACTTGCTGAGCTTGAAGCGATGCAGGCCGGAGCAGATTTTTGGAACAATCAGAACAAGGCGCGTGAAATTATCGCTCAGACTAATGCTGAAAGAGCGTATGTCATTCCGTACGACAGCCTGGTGAAAACTGTAGAAGACGCTGAGGTTATGCTTGAGCTCGCGGCAATGGAAGAGGGCGATGCTCAAGAAACGGCACTTAAAGATACGCTTGCTGAATGTGCAAAGGCGGAAGGTTATTTTGGCAAACTTCGTCTTCAGTCTCTTCTCGGCGGCAAGTTTGACCAGTGTAACGTTTTCGTGAAGCTTCACGCAGGTCAAGGCGGTACAGAGGCGTGCGACTGGGTTGCGATGCTTTACCGTATGTATCAGCGTTATGCTGAAATGCAGGGATGGAAACTTGAAGAGTACGATATACAGCCTGGCGAAGAAGCAGGGTATAAGGATGTATACTTTAGAGTTGAAGGCCCTTACGCATTCGGTATGCTCAAGGCCGAGCGCGGCATTCATCGTCTCGTAAGAATTTCTCCTTTCGACGCCAATAAGCGCCGTCAAACTTCTTTTGCCTCGATGGAGACCGTCGCCGAAATCAACGACGATATTGAAGTTGAAATTAAAGACGAGGATCTTCGCATCGATACGTACCGCTCAGGCGGTGCTGGCGGCCAGCACGTCAATAAGACAGATTCGGCAGTGCGCTTGACGCATCTTCCTACGGGCATAGTCGTCGCGTGCCAGAAGGAACGCTCGCAGCACATGAACAAAGAGAAGGCCATGAACATGCTCAAGGCCCAGCTCTACGAATATTACGAAGACCAGAAGAAGGCCGAGATGGACCGCTTCTACGGGGCAAAATCGGAAAACGGTTGGGGAAGTCAGATTCGCTCTTACGTTTTCTGCCCGTACACTATGGTCAAGGATCTTCGCACCGAGCACGAAACTTCTGACGTGAACCGTGTCATGGACGGTGATCTTCAGCCTTTCATCGAAGCGTGGCTTCAGATGAAGGCAAAGTGAGAGGGGCTTCTTGGAAGATCGCAACCTTTTCGGCAAAGCAATTGATGTCGACAAGCGCGGGCGGCATTCTTCCTTTTCGTCGTCTCTTGATGCGGCGCTATCTTCTCTTGTGCGCGAAGACAATTCGTTCTTTAATGTCGTCGCAGAAAAGTGGAGCGAGATATTCCCTTCAGTTGCCGCGAAGCCTGGGCGTTACGAAAACGGTTATATCATTCTTTACGTGCGCAGCGCCCCTGTTCTCTACACGTTGCGTCCGCGTCTTAAAATGATGGAGCGCACTCTTTCGTCGCTCCCCGGCGCATCGAAAAAGATTTGCCTTCGAATAGAGGTTCATTCACGGTGAATTTTTTCGCGCTAATATTAATCGCCTCTACGTTTGTCCGCCCGCTTGAGCGCGTCTCGACGATGGATCCTGCCGCTGCGCAAAGCGCATACGACGCAAGGGCGATACAGCTTGTTTACGAGACGCCTCTTGCAATCGACTATGCATCAAGGCCGTACCGCCTTGTCTCTGCCTTTTGCGAACTGCCTCGCATTTCCGAAGACGGGTTAGTCTACACTTTCAGACTTGCCGAGCATGTCCGCGGCGGAAAAGCGAAGCTTACCGCTCAAGACATGGTCAGGTGTTTAGAGCGTCTTCGTTCGCGTGAAGTTCTTTCTCCCAACGGCTGGGTGATGAAAGATGTCTCCACCGTGTGCGCGACAGATTTAGATACTGTGGAAATACGTCTTAACAGGCGCGTGAGGTATTTTCCGTGGCTTATGGCTCTTTCTTGTTCTGCAGTAAGGGGCAGCGACGGCTCCGGCACAGGGCCGTATTTTCTTCAGTCGTGGCGCAAAAACCATGAAATGATTTTTGTCCGCCGCCCTCAGTATGCCGACAAAAACGCTTTTTCGAAAATACGCTATCTTGTTATCGACGATCTTTCCACTCAGTGGCTGATGTTTCTGCGCGGCGAACTTGATTTTCTCGGAGACGTTTCAAGGGATAACTTTGATGTTGTCGTCGGCAAGGACGGCATAATCGCTCCGTCGCTTTCAAACCTTGGAGTAAAACTTTTTTCAATGCCGACTTTGGAAAGCGCTTACATCGGAATTAATATGCGAGATAAGGTGCTTGGGAAAAACAAGAAACTTCGCCAGGCGCTCAACTGCGCATTCGATTTTGAGAAATGGTCGCAATTTTTCAACGGTAGAGTCGTTAAGTCTGAAGGCCCCGTTCCTTTGGGAGTTGCAGAAAGAATTGATGCGCCGTTTGCCTATTCTTTCAATCTTCCGCTTGCGCGCAAACTTATTTCCGAGGCAGGTTATGAAGGCGGAAGAGATCCTGCGACGGGCCGTCGTCTCGTTCTCAGGTTGGCGATAGGTCGAGCATCGCAGGAAAGTCGCGCGGCAGGGGAGCTTCTTGCGTCGTTCTACGAAAAAATCGGCGTTAAGCTGGAGCTCGATTTCATGACGTGGGATGCTTTCATAAAAACTGTCAACGATGGAAGAGTGCAGCTTTTCCGCATGGCGTGGGTCGGAGATTATCCTGATGTGCAGAATTTTATGCAGCTGTTTTACGGAAAGAACGTCTCTCCAGGCGTAAATCACGCCAATTACTCCAATGAGTCTTACGATCGAGCGTATGAGAAGGAGGATTTTGCGGAATGTCAGAAGATTGTGCGTGAAGATTGCCCGTGGGTGTTCACACATTACAACAAAGCGTATTCCTTAGTGGGTCCGCGCGTCGAAAATTACATTCCGACAGACTTCCCTTATGGGATGGAGCGGTATTACAAGGTGAGAAAAAAATGAAAACACTTTATCTCGAGCGTTCCGTCTCCTCCGTCAGAGACGGCGGCTGGGTCGAAGACATAGATCTGTCCGATGTCGGAAGCATTGTGGTGGGAATAGGTCCTGGCAGCTTTGCCGGCGTTCGCGCCGCAATTGCGTTTGCTGAGGGCTGCTCAGTAGGTTCAGGCTGCGAAGTTCTTGCTCTTCCTTCTCCGTGCGCCATAGCCGGCGAAATGGGTTTTTCGCCTTCAGAGTCGTTCCCCAAAGGTAAAACGCTCGCTGTCGTTGGAGACGCGAGAAGGGGGAAACGCTGGGTTTCACTCTTTAGCGGCAAGTCAGGTCCCGTCGATGTTTTTCAAGTCTCTCAAGGCGAATTGGGTCTTGCCGTTCCAAAGGGGGCGTCAGTTGTCTCGCCTGACGACGCGAGGCTCGCTGACGAGCTTAAGGAAGTTTTCGGCGCTAATTATTTAGGGCTAAAAAATCCAACTTCCGAAGGGCTTCGCGTGTATGCCGAGGTAGATCCCACATCTCTTCTTCGTCAAGCGCGCCCGATATATCTCAATCCGGCCGTTCGCGATTGAATGAACATCCTTCTTTTGGTATAATATACAGTCAATGTTCGGTTTTTTGACTAAAAAGAAAAAAAGGCCCACAATCTACAAGAGGGCCGATCATTGCATTTCGCGTAAGGATATCGATCCTGACGCGTTAAAGGTGCTTTATCGGCTTAATTCTCTTGGGTATACGGCTTATTTGGTAGGCGGCGGAGTAAGAGATCTTTTGCTGGGCAGGAAACCGAAAGATTTTGATGTCGGCACGAGCGCTACGCCTAATGAAGTGCGCAAATCATTCCGCAACTGTTTTCTTATCGGTCGCAGGTTCCGCTTAGCTCACATCCGCTTTGGTCAAAAGGTTATTGAGACGGCCACATTCCGCCGCAATTCGCAGACGGTGGGCGAGATTATCGAACATGCATCAGAAGGCCCGTTTGAAGACAATACCTTCGGCTCCCCCGAAACAGACGCGTACAGGCGCGATTTCACTGTAAACGGCCTTTTTTACAATATTAAGGATTTCTCGGTTATCGACTGGGTTGGCGGGATGAAAGACTTGAACAAGAAAATCATCCGTTCAATTGGAGACCCCGATATCCGCTTCCGTGAAGATCCTGTGAGGATGATGCGCGCCGTTAAATTCTCAGCAAGGCTTGGCTTTAAAATCGAGCGCATTACTGCTGCGGCCATAAAGAGGCGTCACGAATGTATTCTTACCGCTGCCGTTCCGCGTGTCTGCGAAGAGATTTTCAGGCTCTTTACTTACGGTTGCAGCTCGGAGGCGTTCAAGCTTCTCTATAAATTCGGTCTTTTGGGCGATCTTTTGCCAGAGCTTTCGCATTTCATCGATTCAGATGGAGGCGAAAAATCTTCAACCTTCAAATATCTTAAGAGTCTTGATGAGTACGAGAAGATGATGTCGTCAAAGGGCTTTGAAGTCTCGAACGCTTTGCGAGCGGCAGTTCTTATGACGGCATTTTTCCGTAAGGAGAAAAAAGATGTCACCGGGCGCAAGGTTATGCAGATAATGCAAGATAGCCTCAAGACGCCAAAGTCTGTTTATTTTACTGGCGTACTTCTTCTTGAATCGTCAAAACGCTTTTCCCAGCCTCCTGCAAAGGCAAAAAGGAAGTTCATTCACAATCGTGACTTCCTCGATGCGCTTGATTACAATAGAATCATTTTGCGGGCGGACGGAAAAAGTGAAAAGATTCTTAATCAATGGGCAGATCTTTACGAAGAGAAAGGAAATAAAGAATGAACCTCAAGAAATACCCCGAGCTACTTCCGCTTGTCGAGTGGTGGGAAAAAGATGGGTTAAAGACAGTTTCTACCGTTGCTGTCGCAGCGCTTTGCGTGGCAGGCTGGTACGGCTGGAAACATTACACTGCCTCTACGCGCGCAGCGGCATCGGCGGCAGTGGCAAATGCCAATACGACAGAGGAGCTTGAAGAGGCCGTTACAAGGTTCTCCGGTACTCATTCCGAGGCGGTGCTCAAAATCCGTCTTGCAAAGAATTACTATGATTCTGGACGCTATGAGGAAGCCATTGATGAGTACGAGAAGCTCTCTTCCAAAGTCCCTGCTGAGTTTGCCGAAATCCCTGTCATCGGTAAGGCGCAGTGCCTTGAGGCTCAGAAGAAATTTGCCGAGGCTTTATCTCAGTTCGAGTCTTTCGCCGCGGCTAATCCCAAAAGTCCTTTCCGCTTAACCGCTCTTCTCGGCGCGGCCCGCTGCGTTGCTCAGAACGGTGATTCCGCCAAAGCTCTCAAAGCAGTAGAGACGCTTGATAAGGAGTTTTCTTCAGATGAAATCGCAAAAGCGCGCATTGAGGCTGTAAAGTCAGCAATTGAGCGTTTTGCGAAGGCTAAGTAATGGCGGTTGAAACGCCAATGCCGTTTTTGGTATAATAAGCGAATTACGAAAGGCTAAGAGCAAATTATGGATAATATTTTTATAGGTCTTCTTTACGTGGTGGAAGTTGTCGTCTGCCTTATGCTTGTTCTCGTTGTGCTTCTCCAGAAGCCGAAAGAGGGCGGGCTTGGCGGTGCAATCGGCGGCGGCATGCTTGAGGCGTCTCTCGGCGCAGATGCAGCCAATGTTTTGATTAAGGCTACTTCCATTCTCGGTGCAATTTTCCTCATCAACACTCTCGTGCTTGCGCGTATGACTTCAACAGTCAATTCGAAGTCATTGATGGCTCGCGAGCAGGTTGTTGAGCAGGCCCCAGAGATGCCCTTGTTGCCTGCATCTCCCGCTGCTCCCGTCACTCCGGCTGTTCCTGCTCCGGAGACAAAGTGAAGAAGTTCATTCTTTTCATCGCGTCCGGCTTAGGTTTAGGCTTGGTCGCGCCTGTTGCGCCTGGAACGTTCGGTTCGCTTCCAGGCGTTTTTATTGTCTATTTGCTTTCTCTTGCGTCTCTTCCTCTTCAAATCGTCATTGCTGCCATTTTGACTATTGCGGCCATCCCCGTTTGCGATGCGGCGGAAAAGGCATTAGGCATTAAGGATGACGGAAGAATCGCAGCAGACGAATGGATGCTTTTCCCTATTGCATTTATAGGGATTCCGCTTGCATCGCTTCCATGGTGGTCGATGATTCTGTTTTTTACGGTTGTCCGCATCGTTGATATCGTAAAGCCTTTCCCGTGCAAGTCTCTTCAATCGCTTCCAGGCGGTCTTGGTATTGTTATTGACGATTTTTGCGCCAATCTTTATTCACTCGCCATAAACCATCTCCTTGTTTTTGCGTTTTTTGCTTTCAACTAAATTCTCCTTCCAAATAAGGATATAACGATGAAAATGAAATTTCTCGGAGCAATTCTTTTTGTGATTTCATCATCTTTTGCGCATTCTTTTGTAATGCCAGAAAATCACGTCTTTTCAATGTCGTTTAAAGTTACTTCTCTTAACGGTGAACTTAGGGACGCGGCAAAAAGGGAAGCGCTTTTTTCGTGGCTCTCTTCTAACCGTTTTTCGCGCGTCTATCTTGAGTCGTACCGACACGGGGAAAGCGTGCCGACGGAACTTCTGAAAGAATACAAGAGATTTTTCGAGGAGAGGGGTTTTTCTGTGGCGGGCCTTATTACGCCTACATCGCTCAATACGCCTGCGAAGAAAGGTGAAAGAGCGCCTTTTTGCGTGTGCTGGGGCGAGGCGGCCGCAAGGGAGCGCTTGGCGGCCGAGTCATTTCGTGTCGCTTCTCTTTTCAATTGCGTAATCATCGACGACTTCCTCTTTTCTGTATGCAACGAAAAGTGCCTGCGATGCAGCAAAGAAAAGGAAAGAGCAAATATTTCCGATTGGGGCGAGTTTAGGCGCGCTCAAATGCTTGATGTCAGCAAGAAGAATATTTACGAGAGCGGCCTTAAGGCGAACGCATCCGTCAAGTTTATAATAAAGTTTCCTTGCTGGTATCGCCTTTGGGAGAACCGTGGTTATAGTCCCTCTGCTCAGGCCGAGCTCTTTGGTGGAGCATGGGTAGGCACAGAGACGAGAGATGCAAATCCCGATCCGCTTCAAGCTTGTTGGATAGTCGAATACGCGCAAGAGAAGACGGGTGGACGTTGTCTCGGCGGGTGGTATGACGCGCTTGATTGCACACCAGAGAAATTCATCGAGCAGGCAAAATACACGATTCTCGGAGGCGCGAAGGAGTCTTTAGTCCATTGCTACGATTATCTTCTTGCCTCTGATCCGGGAGTCACTCCGTTTGGGGAAAAATCTTCTTCCTCTCGCGTCAAGGCTGATATGTTCGCCGCTTCTTCCCAGTCACTTTATTCCCTCGCATCGCGTCTTAGGGGAGTTGAGTCGGTTGGTTACAGAATGTTGCCTTCAGGAGTTTCAGTTCACCGCTTCCGCCGCGAAAATACAGACTTTGAAATACGTCTTAATACGACGGAGAAAACGGCAGAAGGCATCGACCCTCACGCGATGCGTATTGACGACCATCTCTTTGCTGATGGAGACACAGTCGTATTCTTCGGCGATTCTATTACCCACAGCGGAAGATATCACGAATTTATAACAGATTACTACATTACGCGTTTCCCCAATTCCCGCATTAAGTTTGTCAATTCAGGAGTAGGGGGAGATACGTCTCATTATTCGCGCATCAGAATTGAAGATGATATCGTTCCGTACTCGCCAACTCACGTCGTTTTCCATTTCGGAATGAACGATGTCGATCGCGGTCTTTACATTAAAGATATGACTCCTGAGAGGCTTGAAAAGGCGGAGAAAACGAAAAAAGCCTACGAACGCAATTTTGCCTCGCTTGTCGAGAATGTCCGCAAGCGAGTTCCTCAGGCCTCGTTTATATATATGACGCCAACTCCCTACGACGATACGGCCCAGCCAACAAATATTCCGCCGGGCAGTACCGGTTGGGCCGTCGTAAATCAAGTTGGCTGCAATGCGGCTCTTGAAAAGTTTGCTCTTTCAGTAAAGAACAAGGCTCATAAGGATAATGTGCTTGCAATAGATATGATGACTCCTTTGAAGGAGGTGCTTGATTATCGCAGAAGGACCGATCCGCATTTTATGCTTACATCATGGGATCGTGTTCATCCAAGGGAAGCAGGTCACGCCATAATGGCATGGACTTTTCTTATGTCGCAAGGGGCTCCCTCGACCGTTTCCGATGTTGCAGTAGACGCCGCAGCAAAGAGTGTCGTCTATTCTAAGAATGCCCAAGTTTCATTGCTCGGCGTATCAACTAACTCTATCTCGTTTGTCATAAAGGCTAATTCCATTCCGTTCCCGATTCCTCATCAGGCGCGTAATTTCATTAAACAGTTTGATGTTGAAAGACGCCTTAATAAAGAAGAGCTCCGCGTTTCAGGCCTCTCTTCCGGAGAATGGGATCTTTATATTGATTCGATTTTAGTTGGCACATATTCCGCCGCGGAACTTTCGAAAGGCATTCTTCTCGGATTTAACGAAAAGACTCCGCAATACCGTCAGGCGCAGAAAGTCTTCAAGGCGCAGCAAGCAATTTCCGAGCGCGAGAGCAAAGTGCGTAACGCCCATTATGCGCGTTGGAGCTATGGTTATCATACTAATGTCGACGATATCCCCGCATTCCGTAAATGGGCAGAGAATAAGGAGAATAAAGAGAAGGGCGGATTTTGCGCGAAGTTCATTCCTGAATACTGCGAGTATTGGCCTAAGCACGAGAGTGTGCGCGCATCAATTTTCGCTGAAAAGGAGAGAGTGCGCAAGATGGCTAAGCCCGTGGCGCGTCACTATAGGCTTGAGCGTTCCAAAAAATAAGATTTAGGAGTAAAGAGAATGCAGGAAATAGATTTTAACTCTGATACATTTCAAGATATCGTGGCGAAAGATTCGCGCTACAACGCCAGAGCCTACGCTCTTTTGATGAATGTTGTTCACAATCTTACCAAGTCAGGCAATCATGTTTCAGGAGAAGATATTCTCGCAGAGTTTAAGGAGACGGTGCTTGATCAGTACGGACCGCTTTCATACACAGTTCTTACTGAATGGGGGCTTAAGTGCACTGAAGACGTGGGGGAGATGATGTTCAATCTCACGGAAGGCCGCCGTGTTGCCAGAGATGAAGGTGATACGCCTGAGAGTTTTTCTTGCGGCTACGATTTCAAAGAGGCTTTTTTAGGGCCTTATCAAGTGTAAGATTTATCTATCTATGACGCGTATTGAGGATTTTGGATGGAGAGGTAATGTCGAGCCTGGCATTGGGCGCATCGTAAGCGCTCACGGCGACTATTATCATCTTGTATGCAATGAAGCGTCAGGAGAGATAATCGCCAGAAAAAAGAAAAGCCTCTTTACGCGCATGAAGAGCGCTTCACCTTTAAATATGCGCCCTCAAAAGTGTTCTTTCAAGCCGCCGAGCGAAGAAGGGACTCTCGCCTCACTCGTCAAACCGATGACAGGCGACTTTGTGCGTTTCCGTTATAATTCGCAGGGTGATTCTCTCATAACTGAAGTTCTGCCGCGTTTTTCGAAGTTTGAACGGCGCGATCCCGCAGCAAGGCGTACGGCGCAGGTGTTGGCCGTCAATTTTGATGCTCTATTTATAATGACCTCGCTTAATGAAGATTTTTCTCTTCCTCGCATTTCGCGCTTTTTGTCTCTTGCCGAGGATATGGGAGAGGCTGAATGCGTCCTTCTTCTTACAAAGGCAGATCTTGCGTCTGAAGGTAAGGCTGTAGGCTTGGAAGGTTTGGAAGAGACTGTAGGAGGGCGAGCTCGTATTTTGAAAATTTCATCTCTTACGGGAGGAGGGCTTGAAGATATTTCTCAATATGTAAAACCTCAGCGCACAGTAGCGTTCATCGGCTCGAGCGGAGTCGGGAAATCAACGCTACTTAATGTCCTTGCCGGCGAAGAGATTGTTGCAACTCAGGCGATTCAGGAGTGGTCAGGAAAGGGCCGCCACACTACAACTTCGCGCGAGCTTATAAAACTTCCTTCAGGAGCGCTTGTAGTCGATACTCCTGGAATACGTGAAATCGGCCGCCTTGACGAGGAAGAGGAATTCCTCGCCAAAGGCCTTTCAACGCATAGGTGGCGTCTTAAATAAAACTTTTAATCGCGCTTTAATTTAAAGCCTGTTCCTGTGAACAAGGCAATGTCGCGGTTTAAGTCGTCATAAACATCAACGTTCACAACGCAAGTGTTGCGGCCGTTTTTTCTGTATGTGGCCTTGGCGAAAAGTTTCTTTCCCTTTACAGAAGAAAGAAAGTTGATGGAGACGTTTTCAGCGACAGTTATGTTGTTTTCGTCGTTCGTCAATGTAGCGAATGCGAAATCCGCGAGAGTGAAAATTGCCCCTCCCATAACTCCGCCGAAAGCATTTTTATGTCTTTGATCAAGATCTACGCTGCATAGCGAGTATTTCTCGTTACGCTCATCAAGCGTTATTCCGTTCTCAGTTGCGAAACGGTCCAAAGAGAAATATTCCCTTATTTTTTCAATTGATTTTTTTTCGTTCATATCAGTGCTCATTTAACTTTATTATAACATATTTATGGTATACTACGTTTAATCAATTTTATCCGCGATTTAAAAAAATAAAGAAAGGAAAGAAAAAATGAAAGCTACTCGCAGATCGTTTATTTTAGGAAGCAGTGCGTTCGCCTTTGGAGCAGGCCGGGCGATCGCTTCAAGCGCGAAGGCGAATCTTCGCATTGGAGTTATAAGCGATATTCATATAATGAAGAAGGGGCTTGCCGATGAGCTTTATATTTACGGCTCCGATACGATTTTCCGCAAGACTCTCAAGTACTTCCGCGAAAGAAAAGTCGATGCCGTAGTAATTGCAGGCGACATGGCCAATACTGGGCTTATAAAAGAGCTGAAACTTGTCGGAGATGCATGGAAGGAAATCTTCCCAAATAATAAGGGCATTGACGGAGCGCATGTTGAACCTGTCTTCATTTACGGCAACCACGACACAGGCGCCTGGGGCAACAAGAATCTCAGTGAGCTTATCAACAGCGATCCCGCTGGCGTATGGAAAAGCGCCTTTGGTTGGGATTACGCTCCTGTCGGAATCGTCGATGTCAAGGGATACAAGTTTGTGACTGTCAACTGGGGTCATGGTAAGGAACTTCCAAAGTTCCTTGAAGAGCATAAGGATGAACTTAAGGGAACGAAGCCGTTTTTCTATGTGCAGCATATTCATCCCGCAGGCACTCTTACCGGCTCGCGCGAAAGCGACACCACCGTCTCCGACGCGCTTTCCAATTTCCCCAATGCCGTTGCTTTTTCAGGCCATTCGCACAAATCGCTTGCTCTCGATGATGCGATATGGCAGGGCAAATACACTTCAATCGGCACCTCGGCGCTTTCGTACATTTCGCTTCCCGCCAAATGCATCGACAATCATTACAGCCTCGCTACATCGCCCATGACATGGGCAAGTGATCTCGGCAAAGATGCAATGATAGTTGAAGTTCTCGATAATGGCGTCCTTTCTATTGAATCGCGTCAGATGGTTGACGATGAGCCTCTTTGCGGTTTGAGAATGGTTGCAGTGCCGCCTAGGGGCGGTGACGAGTCTTGGGCATTCAGCGACCAGAAAGCCCGTGCCGTCGCTCCTGAGTTTCCTGCCGGTGCGAAGATTGTCGAATGGCGCGAACAGGGGCTTAACCGTGTAGGGCGCATACAGAATCA